>NHCFR00700__coassemble_5344_pt1 | contig 5159 bp, 6 predicted proteins | sample NHCFR00700__metabat2_low_PE_003 | metagenome-assembled genome bin NHCFR00700 | reverse complement strand
TACAGCAGGGGCATCCACGCCCAACAATATAATTGAGGAGGTTCAAAATAATGTCGGAATTATCTTTTGAACAGATGCTAGACGAGTCATTTAAAACAATCCACAACGGAGAGGTCGTAGACGGTACGGTTATTGATGTTAAACCGGATGAGATCATCTTGAACATCGGTTACAAGGCTGATGGTATCATTACGAAAAGTGAGTATTCCAACGATCAGTCGCTTGATCTTACAACAGTTGTTTCTGTTGGGGATGAGATGACTGTCAAGGTTTTAAAAGTGAATGACGGAGAAGGACAAGTTCTTCTTACATATAAGAGACTTGCTGCGGAAAAAGGAAATGAGAGATTGCGTGAAGCCTTTGAGAATAAAGAAGTTATCAAAGCCACGGTCACACAGATCCTTGGTGGCGGGATCTGTGCAACAGTAGATGAGGTGAGGGTATTTATCCCGGCAAGCCTTGTATCCGATTCCTATGAAAAGGATCTCGGCAAATACGAGGGACAGGAAATCGAGTTCGTGATCAGTGAGTTCAATCCAAGAAGGAATCGTGTAATTGGAGACAGAAGACAGCTTCTTGTCGCTGAGCGCGCTGAGAAACAGAAGGAGCTTTTTGCAAGACTGCATATCGGAGACAGAGTGGAAGGTGCTGTTAAGAATGTAACAGATTTTGGCGCGTTTGTAGATCTTGGCGGCGTGGACGGACTGCTTCACATTTCAGAGATGTCTTGGGGAAGAGTGGAGAATCCGAAGAAAGTCTTTCATGTTGGCGATACACTGACTGTACTTGTAAAGGATATACATGACACAAAGATCGCTCTCAGCTTGAAATTCCCGGAGACGAATCCGTGGGTAAACGCTGCTGAGGACTTTGCCGTAGGAAAGATGGTTACAGGCAAGGTGGCGCGTATGACGGACTTTGGTGCTTTCATTGAGCTGGCGCCCGGTGTAGATGCGTTGCTTCATGTATCTCAGATCTCAAGAGAGCATGTAGACAAACCTTCTGATGTTCTCTCTATCGGGCAGGAGATCACGGCAAAGATCGTGGATCTTAACGAAGGGGAGAAGAAGATCAGCCTGAGCATGAAGGCACTGGAGCCGGAACAGGCAGAAGAGTCTGTTTCTGTTGACTGTGAGACAGAGGATACTGCTGAGGAAGAGTAAACAATACGGACAGTAGGAGATGAAAATAAAAAACCGGAATGGTACCGAGGGTATTATTCCGGTTTTTATCATGATGAAATCTGTACGGATGGACATTATCCTTGCTGAGCGTAAAAGTTTTTCGGCTAAGATGTTGTTAAAAAATCGACAAGATGTTCATGTAAATATGCAATTTTTGTCGTAGAATAGCTAGATTTTGAATACATATTTTAATATAATATGTACAAATACCTTCTGGTATTTCCAAGTATATACATAATGCATAAAGAGGCGGTAAGGGAATACCGTTTCTATGGGTGCAAAAAAGAAGAAAGGAAGAGGAGAATGGGACTTCTGACATTTAAAGGCGGAATCCACCCAGATGATGGGAAACGTTTTTCAAAGGATCAGCCGATCCAGATACTGATGCCCAAGGGCGATCTTGTCTATCCGCTGTCACAGCATATCGGCGCCCCGGCGAATCCTGTGGTACAAAAAGGGGACCGCGTCCTGAAAGGGGAGCTGATCGCGGAGGCAGGAGGATTTGTATCTGCCCCAGTTTACGCTTCTGTGTCCGGTACTGTTAAAGGACTGGAGCAGCGCTTCAGCCCTTCAGGAACAAAAGTGGAGTGTATCGTCATTGAAAACGATGGAGAGTATGAGGAGACAGCATACGAGGAGACAAAACCTCTGGAAGAGATGAACCGGGAAGAGATACTGGAAAAGATCGGAAACGCAGGGATCGTTGGCATGGGTGGTGCCGGTTTCCCGACACGGGTAAAGCTCTCCCCGAAAGAGCCGGAGAAGATAGAATATATCATTGCCAATTGTGCGGAGTGTGAGCCATACATCACGGCAGATTACCGCAGGATGCTGGAAAATACGCAGGAACTGGTAAACGGGATGAGGATCGTGCTCTCCCTGTTTCCTAATGCGAAAGGGATCTTTGCCGTCGAGGACAACAAAAAAGATTGTATTGGGAAGCTAAACGAAGTGGTTGTCAACGAGCCTCGCATGGATGTAAAGGCACTGATGACAAAGTATCCGCAGGGCGCGGAGCGTCAGCTGATCTATGCGGTTACAAAGCGGGCGATCAATTCCTCCATGTTACCGGCTGATGCAGGCTGCATTGTTGATAACGTGGAGACACTGATTGGAATACATTATGCGGTGGCGGAGAACCGTCCGCTGATGGAACGCGTAGTGACTGTGAGCGGGGACGACATCACTGCTCCAGCGAACTTCAAGGTTCTCCTTGGAACGAGTCATCAGGAACTGATCGATGCAGCCGGTGGATTTATAGAACCTCCGCAGAAGCTTATATCCGGGGGGCCTATGATGGGATTTGCCATGGTGAGGGCAGATGCCCCAGTCACGAAGACATCTTCTTCAATCCTCGCATTCAAAGAAGATGCTGTGGCCAAGGCGGAAGAGACGGCATGTATCAACTGCGCGCGCTGTGTGGATGTCTGTCCAAGCAGGATCGTTCCTTCGCGGCTGGCGGATCTGGCCCAACGTCATGATGAGGACGCCTTTGTGGTAATGAATGGTCTTGAGTGTGTAGAATGTGGTTCGTGCAGTTATGTGTGCCCGGCAAAACGGCCGTTAAAGCAGGCAATTGGGTCCATGCGCAAGACTGCCCTTGGAAACAAGAGGAAAAAGTGAGAGAGGAGACAGGGAATTGAACGAGAATTTTAACGTATCATCTTCGCCGCACATCCGTGATCAGATCAAGAGCAGCAATATCATGCTCTTGGTTGTCATCGCGCTGCTCCCTGCGACCGTGTTCGGAATTTGGAATTTCCGTCATGAAAACGCGTGGATCTTAGTAGTAGTCACAACGGCTGCTGCGGTCTTATCAGAGTATATTTATGAGAAATTGATGCACAAACCGATTACCATCAAGGATTTCAGCGCGGTTGTAACTGGACTTTTGCTGGCGCTGAATCTGCCGCCTACACTTCCGTGGTGGATAGGCGCCGTGGGATCTGTGTTTGCGATTGTGGTTGTGAAACAGCTTTTTGGAGGACTTGGACAGAATTTTATGAATCCAGCTTTGGCGGCGAGGTGTTTCCTGCTGATCTGTTTTACCGGACGGATGACCTATTTCGTATATGATGGAGTGACAGGACCGACGCCGCTGGCCCAGTTAAAGGCTGGCGAAACGGTCAATACCATGAATATGCTGATTGGAAATATACAGGGAACTATCGGCGAGACGTCTGTGATCGCGATTATGGTCGGAGCGATGTTCCTGATCCTCATGGGAGTGATTGATCTACGGATTCCGGGGGCATACATTGTTACATTTGTTGTGTTTATCACAATTTTTGGAGGACATGGATTTGATGCACAGTACATAACTGCTCACCTTTGCGGGGGAGGATTGATGCTGGGAGCATGGTTTATGGCGACCGATTACGTGACTTCGCCCATCACTAGCAGTGGAAAGATCGTATACGGAGTCTGTATGGGGCTTTTGACAGGGCTTTTCCGTCTCTTTGGCGGCTCCGCAGAGGGTGTGTCTTATGCGATTATCATCAGTAACCTTATGGTTCCGTTGATTGAAAAAATGACTCTTCCAAGACCATTCGGGAAAGGAGGAGAGAGATAATGAATAAGATTATCAAGAACACACTGATCCTGACTGCCATCACTCTTGTATCTGGGCTTCTTCTTGGCATCGTCTATGATATTACGAAAGAACCGATTGCGGTTGCGCAGGAGAACGCAAAGCAGGAAGCTTACCGTGCGGTTCTCTCCGATGCGTCTTCTTTTGAAACGTATGACGAGTTTGATGCAGAGAGTGCTGCAGGGCTTTTAGCTGAAAATGGATATTCGTCAGATGATATCACAGAGATCGCAGTGGGGAAAGACGATGGAGGCGAGACTGTGGGTTATGTAGTCAATGTGACTTCCCATGAAGGGTATAGCGGAGATATCCAGATATCGGTGGGTATTTCATCGGACGGTACGGTCAGGGGGATTGAGATGCTCTCCATCAGCGAGACTGCCGGGCTTGGAATGAAAGCCAGCGAGGCAGAGTTTAAAGACCAGTTTAAGGATAAAAAGGTAGAGAAATTCTCCTATACGAAGACCGGGGAGGAAGGCGGCGACAAGATTGACGCTATCAGCGGCGCGACGATTACGACCAATGCAGTCACCAATGCTGTAGACTCTGCCCTTGTATATTTCCAGAACGAGTTAGGAGGCGGTATCAATGAATAAATATACAGAAAGACTTTTTAATGGTCTTGTAAAAGAAAATCCGACCTTTGTGCTCATGCTTGGTATGTGTCCGACACTAGCGGTTACCACATCTGCTATCAACGGAGTGGGGATGGGACTCTCTACAACGGTGGTGCTAATCATGTCCAATATGCTGATCTCCATTCTTCGGAAAATTATTCCGGATTCGGTCAGAATGCCGGCTTTTATCGTGGTCGTTGCATCGTTTGTGACCATTGTGGATTTTTTGCTGGAGGGATTTCTTCCCAGCCTGTACTCTTCGCTGGGACTATACATCCCGCTTATCGTTGTAAACTGCATCATCCTCGGAAGAGCAGAGAGCTACGCGTCCAAGAATCCGGTCCTGCCGTCTGTCTTTGACGGAATCGGCATGGGACTCGGATTCACAGTGGGATTGACTTGCATCGGTATTGTGAGAGAATTGATCGGTGCAGGGCAGATCTTCGGATTCCAGATCCTGCCGGATACTTATACATCCATCCGGCTTTTCGGAAGCGATACATGGATTACGCTTCCGCCTTATGAACCGTTTACCATATTCATCCTTGCGCCGGGAGCGTTCTTTGTCCTCGCCTGCCTGACAGCGATTCAGAACAAGGTAAGGAACAATCTGGCAAGAAAAGGAAAAGAAGTTCCGAAAGCCGCAGGATGCGCGGCGGGATGCGAGGCGTGCGCAAGCAACGGCATCTGTGGAGGACATTTGGAGAGCAATGAGAAAAAAGAAGAGGAGGGGGCATAAATGCAGGAATTATTATTGATCGCAGTCGG
>NHCFR00700__coassemble_4258_pt1 | contig 6184 bp, 5 predicted proteins | sample NHCFR00700__metabat2_low_PE_003 | metagenome-assembled genome bin NHCFR00700 | reverse complement strand
CTTAACTCTGACAGATTTTACATTTGATTTCCACATTTTCGGTGTTTTTCTATGAGAGTGGCTTACACTGTTACCAAAATGAGCACCCTTTTCACAAATAGCACATTTAGCCATGACTGCACCTCCTAACAATCTGAACTGGTCATATAGACTCATAACACTGATATTCTAGCAGAAAGACTTTCCTATTGCAAGTATTTTTTAAAAAAATTGAATGTATATTGTAAAATCAAGCAAGTAATAGTATAATAACTGTGTTATTTATGGCAAAAATCCAATATAGAACTGGAGGTAAGCATGATGAAGGGAAGTATGAGCACAGATCTTGGTATCATCACAGTCAATCCTGAGGTAATCGCCAAATATGCTGGTTCCGTTGCTGTCGGATGTTTTGGAATCGTAGGCATGGCGGCCGTAAATGTGAAGGATGGGCTGGTGCGCCTGCTAAAAAGAGACAGTCTGACGCATGGGATCTCAGTGGAGATTTCAGATGATAACGCCCTCACCCTGAATTTTCATGTCATTGTCTCATATGGCGTGAATATCCTTTCTGTTTCTGATAACCTTATGAGCAATGTAAAATATAAGGTAGAAGAATTTACCGGTATGACGGTAGAAAAGATCAACATCTTCGTTGAAGGTGTGAGAGTGATAGATTAAGGAGGATTTTGTCGTGTCTGTGAAAACGATAAATACGGAGATGCTCCGGAAGATGTTCCTTGCAGGGGCAGCGAATCTGGAAGCAAAAAAAGAGTTCATCAATGAATTGAACGTGTTTCCTGTACCGGATGGAGATACCGGTACAAATATGACATTGACGATCATGTCAGCGGCAAAAGAAGTACAGGAGCTGGACCACCCGGATATGATGTCTGTGGCAAAAGCGGTTTCATCCGGTTCGCTCAGAGGCGCAAGAGGCAACTCAGGTGTTATCCTGTCACAGCTTCTCCGTGGATTTACAAAAGAAATCAGGGAATATGACGAGATCGACGTCAGTACTTTGGCAAAGGCATGCGACCGCGCTACGGCAACTGCGTACAAGGCAGTTATGAAGCCAAAAGAAGGCACGATTCTTACTGTGGCGAAAGGAATTTCACAAAAAGCCGCGGAGCTGGCGGAGACGACAGAGGATTTGGAAATATTTATTCCAGAAGTGATTAAACACGCGGAAGAAGTGCTCGCACAGACGCCGGAAATGCTTCCGGTACTGAAAGAGGCGGGAGTGGTCGATTCCGGCGGGCAGGGGCTTCTAGAAGTAATCCGCGGCGCTTACGACGCGTTCCTTGGAAAAGAGGTCGATTACTCCGCGATCAAAGCAAGTTCTGGCACGAAGATGGTAAAACCCGGACAGCAGGCTGAAGCAGATATCAAATTTGGTTATTGTACGGAATTTATCATTATGACGGAGAAAGAATTTACTGATAAAGACGAGTCTGAATTTAAAGGATATCTTGAATCTATCGGGGATTCTATCGTGTGCGTTGCCGATGATGATATCGTAAAGATTCATGTCCATACTAACGACCCGGGTCTTGCGATCCAAAAAGCTCTCACATACGGACAGCTCTCTAGAATGAAAATCGACAATATGCGAGAAGAGCATCAGGAGAAGCTGATTCGCGACGCGGAAAAGGTTGCAGCGCAGCAAGCGGCGGAATCTGCCCAGAAAAAGAAGAAACAGCCGAGAAAGCCAGTTGGTTTTATAGCTGTATCTATCGGTGGGGGAATGAATGAGATTTTCAGGGAATTAGGCGTGGATTATATTATTGAGGGCGGACAGACAATGAACCCAAGTACGGACGATATGCTGACCGCGATCGATGAGGTGAACGCAGACCATATTTTCATTCTTCCGAACAATAAAAATATTATTCTTGCCGCAAATCAGGCGCAGACGCTCACGAAGGATAAGGATATTATCGTGATTCCTACTAAGACTGTACCACAGGGCATCACTGCGGTGATCAGCTATATGCCGGAGGCGGATGTAGACGCAAACATCGAGACCATGCAGGAAGCGATCAAAAACGTAAAGACGGGACAGGTCACTTACGCGGTCCGGGATACTCACATTGATGACAAGGAGATCCATGAGGGGGATATCATGGGCATTGGAGATCAGGGTATCCTCGCGGTGGGACAATCTGTGGAAGATACAACCAAAGAGCTGCTGGCTCATCTTGTGGATGAGGATTCTGAGCTGATCAGCCTGTATTTTGGGCAGGATGTTCAAGAAGCGGACGCACAGGAATTCGCAGGGGACGTGGAAGCGCTCTATCCGGATGTGGATGTGGACGTACACATGGGCGGACAGCCGATCTACTATTATGTGCTCTCCGTTGAGTAAGACGAGATCAAAGAGTTCCGCTTGCGGAACTCTCGCGCCGAGCGCGGTCGCTTCAGCGGCATGTTACGACTTCGCGCTCGTGCGTATCCTACACGGAGTGCTTTTTATTTCACAGAAACACAGTTTCCTGTGAAATAAAAACTGGGGCGTTCTCCCGAGCGGGAGAACGCCTTGTCTGTATATAAACGGAAGTGAAGGCGGCAGTATGAGAGAGACAGAACGCATTGGTTCCCTAAAAGGGATCGGAGAAAAAACAGAACAATTATTTAACAGGGTGGGTGTAAAAACCGTTGGAGATATCTTGAGATACTATCCCCGCGGATTTGAGATCTTCGATGATCCCGTGCCGATCGGCAGCGTGGAGGAAGGAAGAGTCAGCACTGTTGCGGGAAGCGTATTCAGGCGCATTCAAGTGTCAGGCAATCAGAGGATGCAAGTGACCGCTCTTTATCTGAAAGATCTGACCGGCACGCTTAAGGTTGTCTGGTTTCGGATGCCTTTTCTGAGAAATACATTGGGAAAAGGCGGAGTGATCATCCTACGCGGACGGGTAGTGAGGAAGAAAGAAGGACTTGTGATGGAGCATCCTGAGATCTATTATCCCGCCATTAAATACGAAGAAAAGCTTCACACTATGCAGCCCGTCTATCCTCTCACTGCGGGATTGACGAACAATGCAGTCATCAAGGCAGTCCGTCAGGCGATTTCCTGTGTCAGGGTGAAAACAGACATCCTTCCGGAAGAGATGAGTGTAAAGTATCATTTTATGCCCTATGAGGAAGCGGTCAGAAATATGCATTTTCCGGAAGATAAGGAGTATTTTGCGGCGGCAAGGGAACGGTTTGTGTTCGAAGAGTTTCTCGTGTTTATCCTGTCGCTGCGCCGGCTAAAGGAGACAGAAAACCGTGCAAAGAACAGTTTCATTTTTGCGGATCAAGAGAAGATCGGGAAATTTCTCAAGGCTCTTCCCTATCGTCTTACGGATGCGCAGATGAAGGTGTGGAACGAGATCAAGGCAGATATGCAGGGGGAGCATGTGATGTCGCGTCTCGTTCAGGGAGACGTTGGATCAGGGAAAACAGTGGTTGCGTTCCTTGCCCTCCTTTTGTCGGGACTGAACGGTTATCAGGGCGCGCTCATGGCCCCTACGGAAGTGCTGGCGAGACAGCATTATGAGAATATCTCCGATATGCTGAAAGACTATAATCTTCCTTTGAAAGCAGAACTGCTCACAGGCTCTATGACTGCAGCACAGAAACGTAGCGCTTATGAGCGTATCCAAAGCGGAGAAGCTTCCATTATTATCGGAACACATGCGCTTATACAGGAAAAAGCAGTCTATAAGGAACTTGCACTTGTGGTGACAGACGAACAGCACCGTTTCGGCGTGCGGCAGAGAGAAGCGCTGGCAGGGAAAGGCACTATGCCTCATATCCTTGTTATGAGCGCTACTCCGATTCCGCGAACACTGGCGATTATCTTATATGGAGATCTGGATATTTCGGTGATCGATGAGATGCCGAAAAACCGCCTTCCCATTAAAAACTGCGTGGTAGATACTGGATATCGTGAGAAAGCATATGCTTTCATGAAAAAACAAGTGGCTCAGGGGCATCAGTGCTATGTGATCTGTCCCATGGTGGAGGAGAGTGAAAGTCTGGACGCCGAGAATGTGATGGATTATTCACAGACACTTCAGGAAGAAATGGGAGACACAGTCCGCGTCGGCTATCTGCACGGGAAAATGAAGCAAAAGGAAAAAGATGAGATCATGGATGCTTTCGGCAGAAATGAGATTCAGATCCTTGTCTCCACTACGGTTGTGGAAGTTGGCATTGATGTTCCTAACGCCACTGTCATCATGATCGAAAACGCAGAGCGCTTCGGCCTTGCACAGCTTCATCAGCTTCGTGGGCGTGTGGGCAGAGGAAAACATCAGTCATACTGCATCTTTATGTCAGCTTCAAAGTCCGATGAGACAAAGGAGCGGCTTGATATTCTGAATCATTCAAATGATGGTTTCTTCATTGCAGGAGAGGATCTGCGCTTAAGAGGACCGGGAGATCTTTTTGGCATCCGGCAGAGTGGAATACTGGATTTTAAAGTGGCGGATGTATTTCAGGACGCAAAGACATTAAAGGCTGCATCGGAGGAAGCGGGTGAAATACTAAAAGACGACCCGGAGCTGGAACAGCCGTGCCACTTGGAACTAAAAAAACATATTGACAGCAGGATACAAAAGATCATGCTTGAGACGACTTTATAGAAAGCAGGTGTCCGCTTATCGAATCATCTGCGAAAAAATGAGCCGCGTGACATTCGCGTGGCTCAAAATTATAAGAAAATTGTTCCGTTCTGATTATAAAATAAAATTTAGATTTTTTCTGTTTAACTGAATGTTGTGCCAAAAAAGAAAAATATCTGCTACGAATTTCCAGTTTAAATCCTTTCATCCTCCATATACTAACAGCGTAACATGAACGGACGGACAGCAAATGTATTGTGACCGGCTGCATCAGACAGCGGATTACATACAGATGCAGCCGGACGAAAATGTTACACACACAAGAAGTAACTGAAAAGTTACGAAAATGCAAAAGGAGGAAATTGATCATGGCAAGTCGTTCATCTAACAGAGCAGCAGTGCCGGAGGCAAAGGGTGCTCTGGACAAATTCAAGTACGAAGTGGCCAACGAGCTGGGAGTGCCGTTATCTGACGGATACAACGGTGACCTTACTTCCAAGCAGAACGGATCTGTCGGCGGATATATGGTCAAGAAAATGATCGAGCAGCAGGAAAAACAGATGGCAGGCAAATAAGCGCTGTATTTCCGAGAGCTTAGAAGAAAGCGTCCGGGATTGACCCGGGCGCTTTTTTCTGATAAAGTATGGATAAAAGTTCAGCCATACATATATTCGGGAGCAAGAAACATGCTTGCATGTATCTGCGAGCGGAAATATGTATGAGCAGAGCGCCAGTACATGAGTAAAACAGTGGCGAAGCCACAGTAAGCACGTAAGTGAGGTTTTACGAATAGCGCGGCTGAATTTTTATATTAACCAGCCATACATATATTTGGGAGCAAGGGAGCATGGTCATATGAGAGTGATCGCCGGAAGTGCAAGAAGCTTAAAACTAAAGACATTAGACGGCATGGATACCCGCCCCACCACTGACCGGATTAAAGAGACACTGTTCAATATCATCAATCCTTCCATATGTGGAAGCATTTTTCTTGATCTGTTCAGCGGAAGCGGTGGTATCGGAATCGAAGCCTTAAGCAGGGGCGCTAAGGAGGCGGTCTTTGTAGAGAGTAATCCCAAGGCAATGGCGTGCGTCAAGGAGAATTTAAGATTTACCCGGCTGGAGCATAAGGCATCCACTATGACAATGGATGTGATGGACGCTCTTCGCCGTCTGGAAAAGAAAAAGGTGTTTGATATCATTTTTATGGATCCTCCTTATGACCGGGGAATGGAACGGAAAGTGCTTGAATACCTGTCCGATTCAGAACTTGTATATGAGGATACGGTTATCATCACAGAAGCGTCAAAAGATACTGATTTTTCATATGCAGATACACTGGGATTTGAAGTGATCCGGGAAAAAGTATATAGAACGAACAAGCATGTGTTCATAGAGAAGGCGGGAAAGGAAGAAATATGTTAAGAGCGATTTATCCAGGCAGTTTTGATCCAGTTACATACGGACACATTGACATCATAAGAAGATCCAGCAAGATTGTAGATGAGTTAATTGTCGGAGTATTGTGTAATAAAGGGAAAATGCCGTTGTTTTCTGTGGAAGAACGTGTTAAAATGTTAGAGGAAGTGACG
>NHCFR00700__coassemble_4171_pt1 | contig 6284 bp, 4 predicted proteins | sample NHCFR00700__metabat2_low_PE_003 | metagenome-assembled genome bin NHCFR00700 | reverse complement strand
GTCAGAGTTGTTTTACCATGGTCAACGTGGCCGATGGTACCAATATTACAATGCGGTTTTGTTCTTTCAAATTTAGCTTTTGCCATTTTGAATGTCCTCCTTAAAATCATCCCCCGCTTTGCGGGCATTTTATTGGTTTCGATTTTACTCGGCTAAATCTGATTATATTTCAAACTTAGCCGTTTTTCAAGCCTTTTTCTAAGATTTAAGCATTTTTCTCTTACTGCTTATTGGACAGCACTTTCTCCTGCACGGACTTTGGAACCTGCTCATATTTCTCAAAGAACATTGAGTAGTTACCGCGCCCCTGTGTTCTTGAACGAAGGTCTGTGGAGTATCCAAACATCTCAGAAAGGGGAACAAATGCGCGTACGATCTTTCCGCCGCCTAAGTCATCCATACCCTCGATGCGCCCACGACGTGAATTCAGGTCGCCGATAATATCACCCATGTATTCCTCAGGCATTGTTACTTCAACTTTCATGATCGGCTCAAGGAGTACCGGAGCCCCCTGTTTCATGGCATCCTTAAACGCAAGAGAACCTGCAATGTGGAATGCCATTTCTGAAGAGTCGACCTCATGGTAGGATCCGTCGTAGCAGTTTGCATGAACGCCTACTACCGGGAATCCGCCGAGGATACCGGACTTCATAGCATCCTGGATACCTTCGTCTACCGCCGGGATATACTCTTTCGGAATAGATCCGCCGACAACAGTAGACTCAAAGGAGTAAGTCTCCTCACCGTTGGCATCCATTGGCTCAAATTTAACTTTACAGTGTCCGTACTGTCCACGTCCACCGGACTGTTTTGCATATTTGCTGTCAATATCCGTTGATTTGGTAATAGTCTCTTTGTAAGCAACCTGAGGTGCGCCTACATTAGCCTCTACCTTGAATTCACGGAGAAGCCGGTCAACGATGATCTCCAGATGGAGCTCGCCCATTCCAGCGATAATCGTCTGTCCTGTCTCAGTATTTGTATGAGCGCGGAAAGTGGGGTCCTCCTCCGCTAATTTTGCAAGGGATTCGCCCAGTTTGCCCTGAGAAGCCTTTGTCTTCGGCTCGATTGCAAGCTCGATAACCGGTTCCGGGAACTCCATGGACTCAAGGATTACAGGATGCTGTTCATTACAGATTGTATCTCCTGTTGTGGAGAACTTAAATCCGATCGCCGCAGCAATATCTCCTGAATAAACCTTATCCAGCTCTTCACGCTTGTTGGCATGCATCTGAAGAATACGTCCAACGCGTTCTTTCTTGCCCTTTGTCGCATTCAGTACATAAGAACCGGAGTTCATTGTACCGGAGTAAACTCTAAAGTAAGCAAGCTTACCTACAAACGGGTCTGTCATGATCTTGAACACGAGAGCGGAGAACGGCTCTTCATCAGAAGAATGTCTCTCAACCTCGTTACCGTCTTCGTCAACACCCTTGATCGCCGGGATGTCTGTCGGAGCAGGCATAAACTCAAGAATTGCGTCCAAAAGTTTCTGTACACCTTTGTTTCTGTATGCAGAGCCACAGCATACTGGAACAGCTGTACACTCGCATGTAGCCTTTCTCAGCGCGGCTTTAAGCGCATCTGCGGACGGCTCGTCACCCTCCAGATACTCCATCATCAGGTCGTCATCCAGCTCGCAGATCTTCTCTACCAGCTCTGTGTGATACAGTTCAGCCTCATCCTTCATCTCTTCCGGAATCTCTGTAACTGAGATATCATCACCCTTATCATCATTGTAGATGTAAGCCTGCATCTCGAACAGGTCGATGATTCCCTTAAACTCGTCTTCTTTTCCTATCGGGAGCTGAAGACAGATTGCGTTTTTACCAAGTCTTGTCTTAATCTGATCTACTGCATTGTAGAAATCAGCTCCAAGGATGTCCATCTTGTTGATGAACGCCATTCTCGGCACATTGTACGTGTCCGCCTGACGCCATACGTTCTCTGACTGCGGCTCAACTCCGCCTTTTGCACAGAAAACACCTACAGCGCCGTCCAGCACACGGAGTGAACGCTCAACCTCTACAGTGAAGTCAACGTGGCCCGGAGTATCGATAATATTAATACGATGCTCCAGCGCGCCCGGCTTCGGTTTGGTCTTTTCTTCAAGAGTCCAGTGGCATGTTGTAGCGGCTGACGTGATCGTAATACCTCTCTCCTGTTCCTGCTCCATCCAGTCCATGGTCGCAGTTCCCTCGTGGGTATCACCAATCTTGTAGTTGACACCAGTATAGTAGAGAATACGCTCTGTAAGCGTTGTCTTACCCGCATCGATATGCGCCATGATACCGATGTTTCTGGTTCTCTCTAATGGATATTCTCTTCCAGCCAAGGTTTTTTCCTCCTTAATATGGTAGTTCTTCAAGACTAGGCTCGCAGGAGAATACTCTCCTCCGTGCTTCGAATATCTGCGTTCTCACTAGGTTCGATACAACCTCACCAAGTGTTCACTGCATCGCCAAGTTCCGAAGAACAGGCTTCGCACTAGATTTGAAAACACCTCATCAAGTGCTCTAGCCTTAGAATCGATAGTGTGCAAACGCCTTGTTTGCCTCTGCCATCTTGTGCATATCTTCTTTTCTCTTCACAGCGCCGCCTGTATTGTTCGCTGCGTCAAGAATCTCGTTTGCCAGCCTTTCTTCCATTGTCTTCTCGCCTCTCTGACGGGAGTACATTGTCAGCCAGCGAAGAGCGAGCGCCTGTCTTCTGTCAGCTCTTACCTCGATCGGTACCTGGTATGTTGCACCGCCGATACGTCTTGCCTTAACTTCCAGAACCGGCATCATGTTGTTCATAGCTTCCTCGAACACCTCGATCGCCGGCTTCTCAGCCTTTGCCTCAACTCTCTCAAATGCGCCGTATACAATCTTCTGTGCTACGCCCTTCTTACCATCAAGCATGATGTTGTTGATAAGTTTGGTAACAACTTTATTGTTGTATATCGGATCCGCTAATACATCTCTTTTCTGAGTATGTCCTTTACGTGGCACGGTCCTTCCCTCCTTAATCATATTTTCCGGTCTTGCCCGGGATTAATTCATCGGTACTCACATGTGTCTCTCTATGGAATCGCATAGCATGTGCTCGTGGCGCGGGACTATCTATTCAGATCCGCAACCTTACGATAATCATAGTTCTGTTTGTGATACGATTTAACTACTTAGTTACATCTGATCCAACGGCTCAAACCCAGCCTGCTTACGCAGCCTGCGTGCTTATACACTCAAAGATTCCTATTTGGCGTCTTTCGGTCTCTTTGCGCCGTACTTGGAACGAGCCTGTCTTCTCTTCGCAACGCCTGCTGTATCCAGTGTACCACGGATAATGTGGTATCTTGTACCCGGCAGGTCCTTAACTCTTCCTCCGCGGATCATAACAACGCTATGCTCCTGAAGGTTGTGGCCTTCTCCCGGAATATAGCTTGTCACCTCGATCCCGTTAGAAAGACGGACTCTGGCGATTTTTCTCAGAGCTGAGTTAGGCTTCTTCGGAGTCGCTGTCTTAACTGCTGTGCAAACACCTCTCTTCTGCGGTGCAGATACGTTGGTCGCGCGTTTCTTCAGGGAATTGTATCCTCTCTGAAGCGCCGGTGCAGTGGACTTTTTCTCGGAAGTCTGACGTCCTTTTCTAACTAACTGGTTAAATGTTGGCATTCTTTTTCACCTCCTATGAATTATTCGTTACCTTACGGCTCATGCCGCAAGGGGCTGCGGATAATTATGTCATTATCCATTTGGGCGCACAAAAAGAACGATGCCTTTTCGTGCACGCCAGATTATTTTATTACGTTTGATATGGAAAGTCAAGGGATTTTCGGTAAATGAGGGGAGAATCTTATTATCATAGGAAGAATCCCTGTTTTGAGATCAGTTTTAACCACAAGACAACCGCCCCTAAGATATCTCCCGGGGCGGTATGTGTCTTCGTCTTCTTTTTATTTAGACATGTCTTTCTGTGCCAGAATATAATTTTGTTTGGAAAGTTCCAGATGCCTCTGGATCTGCTTCGCCGCTTCGCCCGCGTTATGAGTCCGCAGAACCTTAATAATCCGGTCATGAAACTCTATACCTTCTTCATTTCCCACATGACGGTCCAACGTATATTTAACTACCGGTGTCACCAGCGATGCCATTGCCTCCACAAAAACTTCCAACAGCATATTTCCACTTATCTGAGCAATCTTTCTGTGAAATAACACATCAGCCTTTGCGCGTTCGCCAACATCCTCTTTGGATTTCCGCATATGGTCATTGATTGCTTGCAACTCGTTCAGTTCTTCATCATCAGCTCTGGCCGCCGCTAACTCAATCGCCATTGTCTCAAGTGTTATACGCAAACTGAAGATATCATCAATATCTATGTTCTTCAAATGAACAATCCGATTAAGGGTCTCTGTCACCAGATCCGAATCCGGTTCACAGATAAACGTCCCTCCTCCGTTTTTTTGAATAACCAGCCCGCGCTCCTTTAAAATCTTCATAGACTCTCTTATAACAGGGCGGCTGACACCGAACTCGTCCGCCAGCGTCTGTTCTGAAGGCAGCTTCTGTTCCGAGACAAATTTCCCGTTTATGATCATTTCCTCTAACTTATTCGCTATAATCTCCGGAAAAGATTCTCTCGACAATATTTTATTTAATTCCATATTCCTTAACCTCTTTATGTATTCATCAATAAAGCGTCAAAAACAAAAGAATACTATAATCGCTTTATTGAGTATTATATACCGGATGCCCGAATAATAAAAGGAAAATTTTGTCTGTAAAGGAAGGGTCAATCATCGAACCATTCCGTATCTTCAGCACTGTTTATTGACTCATTTTCCTCAAGGAATCTCTTAATTGCCTCTCGCGCGGCATTTCTTTCTTGGATCACCGCATTCTCATCTCTATACAAGGATGCGCCGGTTGCTACCAAACGTTTTTGTAATTTGGAAATATCGATCTTCCTTGGTTCTACGCCGTCTCGCACTGCTATAGCCGCTGCAATTCCTGCCGCCTGACCCTCCGCCATCACAAGTGGCATAAGACGAGTGCTCCCATGAGCAATATGAGTAACTGAGATACACTTTCCAATAACAATAAGGCCATCTATCTCTTTTGGGATCAAACATCTGTATGGCAAGTCATACGCATCGTCATTTTCGATCCATAATCCTTCTACTGTTCTTGTCTCTTTATCCGGGTCATCCCAATAGGAGCCAGTTGTTTCTTTATGCACATCGCAAGGGAACCCATAGCGAGCAATCACATCATCAAAATGCCGTCCTCTCTGGCAATCCTCCGCCTGCATCGTATATTCTCCCACAATATGACGGGACTCCCTAAAACCAATCTCGATCCCTGAATCCGCCAAATAAGCCTTTTCAAAACCAGGCACATTGTCTATAAGAAATTCTGCAATACTTTCCGCCTGCTTATGTCCGTCCAACTCCGCTTCTGTCCGGGATCTCGCGTCAATAGGATTAAAATGACACCGCGTAGAATTCAGGCTAATCACTCCTGGCAAAGCTGTTGTGGTAAAAAGAATACTCTCCTTGGCTGAATACACTTCTCCCTTTAACGCCTTTTCACGGAACAAACTGTAAAAACCTTGAGCTACAAATTGCCTTTGTTGAAGATTTTTCGGTATTGATTTCCCGATAGGTATCTGCTCAGTTTTTACATCGTAATCATCCAGCGTATCCAAAACATATTTGTGGAGCCTGTCAATATCCACATTTCCCATATCAAACATTAAACTCCCCGGTTGGATGACGCCTTCTTCGTCTCCCATCGTGCATTCTGCCCCCGCCCGGACTGCAACATCCGCATCTCCGGTAGCATCAATCACTACATCTGCATAATATGTATTGCGCCCGGACTTATTTTCTACCACGACACCCGTTACTTTCTTCTCTTCTGTCACCACATCAACCAAATAAGTATGCAGCAATATATCTACATCCGCCTCGCACACCATCTGCATTGCTACCAGTTTATACATCTCCCTGTTATAGAGGGAAGCATAATATCCCGACCCATAAGATCTAAGAGCCCGTAAATGCGGAGTCGCTCCACCGCGTTCCACTAGACGATCCATAAATTCCTGTGGAAGTCCTTTTATTACCTGTTCATCCTTGTAAAAGAAGGATGCCATATTACAAAGTCCACCTGCCGTAGCTGTTCCGCCAAGAAATCCGTATTGTTCGATGAGTAAAGTCTTTGCTCCCTCTCTTCCGGACGCAACAGCAGCTAAAACTCCTCCAGTACCTCCTCCCACAACAATAACATCATACTTTT
>NHCFR00700__coassemble_3191_pt1 | contig 7814 bp, 4 predicted proteins | sample NHCFR00700__metabat2_low_PE_003 | metagenome-assembled genome bin NHCFR00700 | reverse complement strand
CGCCTGTATGATAGAATATTGAAAGGGTATCGGTTCGTTTCAGAACAGTGCGGACAGATAAGTACTGACCGATGAAAGATTATTTCGACGAGGTGAATGCGGTGGATAAGTATGAATACAGGTCAAAGACCGAACAGATGCTTGAACTCATGGAGAACGGCTCTTACAGAAAAGCGGCAGAGATTGCAGACACAATCGATTGGAAGAGAGTGCGCAATGCGGCAATGCTGATGAGCGTCAGTGATATCTATGAGAAAATCAAGGATTACCAGAAGAGTTATGAGATCCTGAACCTGGCTTACCGCCGTGCGGAAGGAAGCAGAAAAGTTATCAGCCGTCTGTGTACATTGGCGCTCAAGACGGGAAATGTGGATGAAGCGATCGATTATTATGATGATTTTATTCAGACGGCGCCGAAGGATCCGAATCAGTATATTTTAAGATATCAGATCCTTCGTGCCCAGAGAGCGCCTATCGAGCAGCAGATAGAAGCTCTTGAGGAGTATAAGAAGTCAGAGTATATTGAAGAGTGGGCGTATGAGCTGGCAAAACTGTATCAGGAAGCAGGGATGACAGCAGAGTGCCTTGAAGAGTGTGATGATTTAATTCTTTGGTTCAGTGAAGGGCAGTATGTATATAAAGCGATGGAACTAAAGATGCAGTATAAACCGCTCACTCCGTCTCAGCAGGAGAAGTATGACAAGCGCTATGAGAAATTTTCCATGGAGACAGAGGAGATGCCTGATGTTGTATCGTACGCCGGGGCAAAAACGGCGGACGAAGCAGGGGTAGAGTATTCGGAGGAACTTTCTGGTAAGGAGGAAAATACGGGAGAAGATTCTGAAGACAGTACAGGCGCAGATGCTGTTTCTAAAGAAACAGGCGATGGACATGCAGAGGCTGAGGAAGTTCTGAAACATTCTTCTGCTGATACTGAAGCTATCCCGCAGAGAAAGAAGATTGGGGATACTATGCCTCTCGATGAAGCGCTTAGGAAGCTGCTTCATCCGGAGAATGAAGAAGTGACAGCAGAAGAGGAAGAGCCGGAGATGGCGGATCTTGAGGAAGCGATCGACGAGATTGAATCGGTAGCAGATATGGATATTGTAGAGAAGATTTCCGGTGAAAAGAAAAACGCGGCAAGGGGAATGAAAGAGATCCTTCCTGAACAGCTTTCGCTGGAAGAGACACAGGAGATGGATCCGGATCAAATCAGCGGTCAGATGAACTTGGAGGACATCCTTACAGGATGGGAAGGAGAACCGGAGGAGGACGCTCTGTCTGGGTCAGACGTAGAAGATTTTGAGGAAGATCTGTTTGAGACAGAGGCGGAAGAAACTGGGGAGGACTTGCTTGAGGCAGAGGCAGAAGAAATTGGGGAAGATCTGTTTGAGGCAGAGGCAGAAGAAATTGGGGAGGATCTGCTTGAAACAGGCGAGGAAGAATTCGATGAAGATATAGAAGATGGGGAGATAAAAGGGGATAATATGGAAAGCAAGAAGACGACGGAGCCGATATTGCCGCCGGATATCCAGCGGATGATTGATGAGATTGAGGGAGTGATTCCAGCAGAAGAAGAGAAGCCGGAAAAAGCAGTTGAGAAGCCGGTGAAGAAAGTGGAGGAACCCCGTGAGAATATGGGAAAGGTAACAGAATCACTCCGCATTGATGATGAGGATTTCGCAGAAGACTTTTTTGACGATGACGAGGAATTTGAGGAAGATTTCGAGGAAGAGTATGAAGAGGAAGCGGAAGAAGAGCTAGCTGAAGAGTTCGAAGAAGAGGATTACTTTGATGACGGCGAGGATCTGGATGACGAGGAATTTGAGGAAGATTTCGAGGAAGAGTATGCAGAGGAAGCAGAAAAAGAGCTAGCTGAAGAGTTTGAAGAAGATTACTTTGACGACGGCGAGGATCTGGATGACGAGGAGTTTGAGGAAGAATTCGAGGAAGAGCATGCAGAGGAAGCGGAAGAAGAACTAGCCGAAGAGTTTGAAGAAGATTACTTTGATGACGGCGAGGATCTGGATGAGGATGAAAGATTCCGGGAGGAGCTGCCTGATCTGGATGAAGAGTTCTGTGTAAACCCGGATCATGCGGAATTGGAAGATGACCGTGAAATACCAGATGACGACGATAATATGGATATCCTCTCAGCAACAACACCGCTGAGTCGTAAAGAGACGGCGAAGATGATTGCTACAGGAAAGACGGCGCCTTTGCCGTTGGATGAGATATCAGATGCGTTGTCCATGGATACTGGTTTCATTGTGCATGGCCGTTATGATCTTGAGACTCAGAGCGGAATCGGTACAAGAGCAGGACTTACAGAGGAACAGAAGAAACTGTTTTCCTATTTTGTTCCTGTGCGAGGCATGAGCGAGCAGCTTGTGGATGTGTTGGAGCAAGATAAGAACTGTACGAACAGAAACGGCACGTCAAAGGCGGGCAACCTGCTAATCATCGGCAACAAAGGAAACGGAAAGACTGTTCTCGCCGTGGATGTAGTAAAGGCAATCCAGAAACAAAGAAATATCAAACAGGGTAAGGTAGCGATTGTTACAGGAGATTCTCTGAATAAAAAGAGGATCAGCGACATTTTTGATAAGCTGTATGGCGGAGCTCTTATTATCGAGAAAGCGGGCAGGATGAATGAAAAGACCGTTGCCCGTCTGAATAAAGCGATGGAAGGAGACACAGGAGAGCTTCTGATCGTTCTTGAGGAACAGCGGAAACCGCTGGACAGACTTTTGATTTCCAACCGAGAATTTAGAAGAAAGTTTACCTCCCGTTTGGAGATACCAATTTTTATCAATGACGAGCTGGTGACATTCGGACAGACTTATGCACAGGAAAATGGATACCGTATTGATGAGATGGGGATTCTGGCGCTGTATAGCAAGATTGATTCTCTTCAGAGAGAAGATCATGCAGTGACTGTCGCAGAGGTGAAAGAGATTATGGACGAGGCGATCGGACATTCACAGAAGGCGTCAGCGAAGAAGCTGGTGAAGAGAGTATTTGGGAAAAATACGGATGAAGCCGATAGGATAATCTTATCAGAAAATGACTTTAATATCTGATACACTGGTGTATATGGATATTTACGGAAGAGAAGCAGGCAGAAAAAACTGCCTGTTTCTTTTTGTCTAAGAGATGCTTTTCCCTTTCTTTTTAAGCAAGGATAAAGTATAATATATGTTATATTAAATCAAACGGCGAGGTGGTTTTATGGTAAAAGGTAAAAGCACAAAGAACACAAAAAGCGCTAAGAACACAAAGAACAAATTACAGCCCTATGAGATTGGCGAGCTGGACAAGTATCTCTTCGGGCAGGGTAACCATTACGAGATCTATCAGAAAATGGGCGCCCACAAAGTGACCCATAAGGGAAAAGAGGGCGTTTATTTTGCAGTATGGGCGCCAAACGCCCGGAGAGTTGCCGTAGTAGGCGATTTTAACGGATGGGATTTTGAGGCGAACTACATGGAGCGCCATGAACCGATTGGTATCTATACATGTTTTATACCGGGAGTAGAAGAGGGAGAACTGTATAAATTCTGTATCGAGACGCAGCAGGGAAAACGGATATTCAAGGCGGATCCGTTTGCAAATTATGCGGAACTAAGACCGGGAACTGCGTCCCGAGTGACAGACATCGCACATCTGAAGTGGACGGACGATGCTTGGATGAAGAGGAGAGAGGAATGGGATCACAAGAAAAATCCCATGTCAATCTACGAGGTACATCCCGGATCATGGATGAGACATCCGGGCAGAGAGGATGAAGGATTTTACACATACCGGGAATTTGCCGACGCGATCGTGAAATATGTGAAGGATATGGGATACACCCATGTAGAGCTGATGGGGATTGCGGAGCATCCGTATGACGGGTCATGGGGGTATCAGGTGACCGGATATTATGCTCCGACGTCAAGATACGGGACTCCCGAAGACTTTGCATATCTAATCGATCATCTGCATAGGAACAATATTGGGGTTATTCTTGACTGGGTACCCGCACATTTCCCCAGAGACGCGCATGGACTGGCGGATTTTGACGGAACGGCGACTTTTGAGTATGCGGATCCAAGAAAGGGCGAACATCCGGACTGGGGGACGAAGATCTTTGACTATGGCAAGGCAGAAGTGAGAAATTTCCTCATTGCAAACGCGCTGTTCTGGATCGAGCATTTCCATGTGGATGGGCTCCGTGTGGACGCTGTTGCATCAATGCTGTATTTGGATTACGGCAAACAGGATGGACAGTGGGTTGCGAATAAATATGGTGGAAATGAGAACCTAGAGGCCATTGAGTTCTTTAAGCACTTGAATTCTGTTGTCTTAGGAAGAAACAAAGGAGCGGTTATGATTGCTGAAGAATCTACTGCATGGCCGAAGGTAACAGGAGCGCCGGAGGATGACGGGCTGGGCTTCAGCCTGAAATGGAACATGGGGTGGATGCACGACTTCACAGAGTACATGAAACTGGATCCCTATTTCAGAAAGAACGCACATAATATGATGACATTTGCGATGTCATACGCATATAGCGAGAATTATATCCTTGTCCTCTCGCACGATGAGGTGGTACATTTAAAATGCTCCATGCTCAACAAGATGCCGGGACTTGGATTCGACAAATATGCGAATTTAAAGGTTGGGTACGCGTTTATGACAGGGCATCCGGGAAAGAAACTGCTCTTCATGGGGCAGGAATTTGCCCAGTTGCGCGAGTGGAGTGAGGAGAGGGAACTTGACTGGTTCCTTCTTGCGGAGCCGGAACATCAGCAAATTCAGAACTGGTATCGTGATCTTTTGCAGCTGTATAAGAAAAATAAGGCAATGTACGAGCTGGATTCAGATCCCGCAGGCTTTGAGTGGGTCAATGCGGATGACTGCTTCCGAAGCATATATAGCTTTATAAGACACTCTAAAGATAATAAGAAGAATCTGCTCTTTGTGTGCAATTTTACGCCGATGGAGCGCTCAGATTACCGTGTGGGAGTGCCGAGGAGGAAACAGTTGAAACTGCTACTCAACAGCGACGATGTGAAGTACGGGGGAAAAGGCGAGGAAAGACCGCTTGTGTACAAGCCGGTAAAGCAGGAGTGCGACGGACGCCCGTATTCTTTTGCTTACCCGCTTCCGGCATACGGTGTCGCGGTATTTGAATTTTAAAAATCAGGTAAATGTAAGAGGAGGGTGCTGAAAAGCTATAGAATCGCTTTGGTCCCTCCTTTAGATAAAATGTATAAAAATATGCTAAATTTAAAAATAAGATTAGAAATTTATATCAAAAGTTAAAAATAAATGCTATAATACACCCCGTACACATAAATTATTATATTCTTTAACAGAGGAATGGAGGAGAGGTTGAAATGGACAATCTACTGGCACTATTGACACTATGCGGTTCTGTCATCGCGCTTTTATTCGCGGCGACCAGAGCGCAAAAAGTCCTTCGATTTCCGCAAGGCAATGACAGGATGAAAAAAATATCGGCATCCATTCATCAAGGGGCGATGGCTTACTTGAGAAGGCAGTACAAGATCCTTATTATTTTCTTTTTGGGGATGTTTGTCATCCTGTTCATTATGGCTGCATTAGGTTTCCTGACATGGTTCGTTCCGTTTGCGTTTGTGACGGGGGGGTTTTTCTCAGGCTTATCGGGATTCGTTGGGATGCAGATTGCGACAAGGGCCAATGCGCGGACGGCAGCGGCATGTCAGAAAGGGCTGAACAAAGGACTAAGAGTTGCTTTTTCAGCGGGTTCTGTTATGGGCTTTACCGTGGTTGGACTGGGGCTTCTGGACATCTCGATCTGGTATCTGCTTCTTAGAATTGTATTCAAGCTTCCGATCGAGGATATTACAAGCACTATGCTGACGTTTGGTATGGGAGCTTCATCTATGGCACTGTTCGCACGTGTGGGCGGCGGCATATATACCAAAGCGGCAGATGTGGGAGCGGACCTTGTGGGTAAGGTTGAGGCAGGTATCCCTGAGGATGATCCGAGAAACCCGGCTGTTATTGCGGACAATGTGGGAGATAACGTAGGCGATGTCGCAGGAATGGGCGCAGATCTGTACGAATCCTATGTGGGTTCCATCTTGTCTGCGTGTGCTCTGGGAGTCATCGCATTTAATAAGATTGAATCTGTAGACCGTGTGAATGCTGTTGTGATCCCTATGATTTTAGCGGCAGTAGGCGTGCTGGCATCCATTTTCGGTTCTCTTCTCGTAAAGACAGGAGAGAGTACGGACCAGAGCACACTTCTGAAGGCACTGAGAAGAGGAACGAACACAAGCGCGGTGATTATCGCGGTAGTGGCATTCCCGGTTGTGTGGTTCATCCTTGGTAAAGAGTTTATCGGATTCTATTTTGCAATCTTAGGCGGGCTTCTCGCCGGAGTGCTTATCGGCTTCTTCACGGAATACTTTACATCCGATACTTATAAACCGACGCAGAAGCTGGCGGATAAATCAGAGACCGGTTCCGCAACCATTATTATAGGTGGTCTTAGCCTTGGAATGTTGTCAACAGCTGTGCCGATTATCATTATCGCGATCTGCGTTATGGCAGCATATGCGTTATCCGGCGGTTTCATTGAATCTACAAGAGGCCTGTATGGAATCGCTCTGGCAGCGGTGGGAATGCTCTCAACACTTGGGATTACTCTGGCTACAGACGCGTACGGACCGATTGCCGATAACGCGGGTGGAATTGCGGAGATGGCAGGTCTGGAGGCGGACGTGAGAAAACGTACGGACGCGCTGGATTCTCTTGGAAATACAACAGCTGCGACCGGAAAAGGCTTCGCAATTGGTTCTGCAGCGCTGACAGCTCTTGCCTTGATCGCTTCCTATGTAGAAAAGGTTCAGGAAGTAGGAGGAGCAAATGTTACTCTTGATATGAGTGTCATGAATCCTACAGTTCTCGTTGGTATTTTTATCGGCGCTTGCCTGCCCTTCGTGTTCGCGGCTCTTACAATGGAGTCTGTGGGACGGGCAGCACAGAGTATCGTAGTAGAGGTGCGCCGCCAGTTTAGGGAGATCAAAGGGCTGATGGAAGGAAAGGCGGAAGCAGACTATGAGACTTGCGTAGATATCTGTACAAAGGCAAGTCTTCATGAGATGATACTGCCTACCCTTCTTGCGATCGTAACCCCCATCGTGACAGGGTTGATTCTTGGGTATAACGGGGTGATCGGAATGTTGGCAGGGTCAACGGCGACTGGCTTTCTCCTTGCAATCTTTATGGCGAATGCAGGAGGAGCGTGGGATAACGCGAAAAAATATATCGAGGGCGGAACACATGGAGGCAAGGGAAGTGAACAGCACAAAGCAGCAGTTGTGGGGGATACGGTAGGAGATCCTTTCAAGGATACGTCAGGACCATCTATCAATATCCTGATCAAGTTGCTTTCCATGGTGTCAATCGTGTTTGCAGCATTGGTTGTAAATTATCATATCTTCTAAGAATATGAAATCGTGGGTATGCGGGAGCATACCATGGGAAATAAGAATAAATGACGGAATAGGAACCTCCCCGCAGGCGTCGTTGAGATGCCTGCGGGGAGGTTTTATGTATTGTGATACAAATTCACGAAATTTGCGCGCATCTTCTTGATAGAAAAAGTATAAAAGAATCATATATAAGGGAGATATATTTCCCATGATAGTATTTGCTGATGAACTTTGGACTCTGAATGATTATTGCTATAAAATTGTGACTACTACAGAAAAAGAACTGGAAAATATAAAGGAAAGACTTGATTATTACATAAAAGAAGAATAAGAACTTTCCAT
>NHCFR00700__coassemble_2491_pt1 | contig 9736 bp, 2 predicted proteins | sample NHCFR00700__metabat2_low_PE_003 | metagenome-assembled genome bin NHCFR00700 | reverse complement strand
TGCCTCCAGCCGATAATTACCGAACACATTCTGTTCTGCCAGGTCAATTAACTGCTGAGCGGATGTGATTCCGATCTGCTTAGGAGCCTCATATACAGTTCCGTCGGTAAAGTCGTTTGTGGCTCTTTTTATTATTCCATAGAGCACACTTTTTACATTGTTTACATTAGTCCTTTTGTTGATTTGGGCATCCTTTATAAACGCTTCCTTGAACTGTTCTATGACCTCGTCCGAATCAAAATACGGAATCTTGTCCAGATTTTCCTCGACAGTCTTATAACGGTCCATTTTGTAAGATTTCCATGTAATATTCGGATCACCGGTTATCTTTCTTAATGCATCGAGATCATTGGAACTTTTTCCGGACATGTAGGTCACATACCCATCCATGTATCCAGCCACGCCGAGCATCTCCTGCCCGAGACGTTTAAACCCGTGCGCCGTGGGTGATCCTTTGTCGTTGTGGATAAGATACCAGTTTGAATCGTAGAAAGATTCGTATCCATACGCTCCGCTTGATGCAGAAGGCTGTCCGGTACCGTCTTTTATCACAATCCGGTTATCCCACAGATCCTCCATGTCCTTAAGATCCATCTTCTCAAATTCTTCGGCGCTAAGCTTGCTGTGTGCCGTTGCCAGTGAAGTTCCCGATGAATTAAAGTTCACCTGAGACGCAACGGCTGCCTGCTGCTCTGGTTCCAGCTGAAGGAAGGCCTGCCCGGACAGATACTCAAGAACATATCCGGTCTCAAACATGTCTTTATAGTAATCATGGATCTCATCCTCCGTGTCGATCCTCTTATAACTGAAGTTGTTTGTCCATCCCCGGGTGATGTCTAAGTCAGATATCATGTTGAATACCATGCTGCCGTCGCTAAACTGCTGGGCAATGTTTCCATCCGCATGTGACTCCGCTCCTGTGTAGTATCGCCTTCCATTTCCGGCATAGAAGTAGCTTGAATCCTGGTTGTGAGCTGTCTCATGCGTAATTGTAGTCATGGCAGTATCGTCCAGAAGTGCATACACGACCCACCATACATTCGTACCGTTCGCGTACGCGCCGCTTCCATTACCTGCCGCAAATGAATTGACAGCCTCATAGACCCACTTTATAACCGGATCATTCGTACTTCCTGAATCCTGAGTTCCCGCCGCTATATTTCCATGCTGTGGGAAATAAAAACGTGTATCATACTGTATGTTTACAATGTTGTTCAACCTGTTTTCCGCGCCTGATATCAAATTAGCAGATACTCCATAAAACCTGCCCAGTTTCTCCGCAATACTCTCCATTCTCTGCCGCATCGTTTCCCTGCCGTTTGTCTCATGGTAAACCGAATAGCGGTTCAGGCTTCCAATCATAAGCTGTGAAGGTACAGAAATCAAATACATATCTTCCTGAGGAGCTGTCAGGATCGGAAGCACGATATTCCTCCTATCTCCAAGCCCATTTAGTATATCCCAGATCCGATATCTCGTCGTTCCTGACGACTGATAACGGTCCTGTTCTACTAAAATACCATCGAACTCATCCTTCATCCAGTCACTCGGGTTATCATAACCGGCCACGCCTTTTGACATCTCCCCAAGGAAGTCCATCATGCTCTTACCAGTAAGCCCTTGAAGAACACTGTTGTAGAAGTTCTGCGTCTTGCCAACATTTCTTAGACTCTCTCCTGCTCTAAGAACCTGATTTGTAAGATAATCCGATGTCATCTTATCTGCAAGCACTGTCCCGTTGAAAAACATCAGATCGCTTAATGTCACACCATCAAAATCAATATTGTACCACTTGTCATAGTAATTAAACGCATACAAGAAGTCCTTAAGGCGCGACTCATTTTTCAGCGCTTGCCGCACCTGAGCCTTTACCGTCTGCTGTGAGCAATAAGTTGGGAACTCCTCTCCTGAACCGATCCATTTGACAATAGTTTCCCCAAGAGCCGGCTTCACCTGCTCGTTATAATAGTCCGTATAAAGCCTGCTCTCATTCTCCGTAGTCAGTGCCCCAAGCACTGATGCGTAATCATAACTTTCAGCCAATGATACAACCTCATTTAGCAGAGATTCGTCCAGCTTCATAATGTAATTTCCAAATTGATAGTCTACCCCTCTTTCAGATGATTCATAAAGAGCCACAATACTTCCGACCTGTTTTTTGTACTGTACGGAAATTTCTTCATTGAGATGATCCTCATATACGATCCTGATCTTCTGTACCGCAGTCTCATTTTTATCTGATACAGCGGAGACAAGACTGTTGTCTGTCCCAAGAGGCAGCACGAAACGTATCTTTTTTGAGAGTAGCGTATCCGCTGCGTCCAGATTGTTTCCAGTCTTCACCCATAAAGCTGTGTCCGCATATGGCATAAGTTTTGCCATATTTGCGTACGCTACTTCTCTTGACTTATCATAGGCTTTATTTTTACGCACTTCCGCATAATTAGGAATACCATTAGCATTGACTTCCAGCTCGTACTCATCCAATGTTTTCGGCACAGGATCTCCCTGCAGACTGGGGATAATGCCGTTTTCTATCAAGTCAAAGTTCCATGTCGTCTCAGAAAATCCAAGCTTATCCACATAGAAGTCTTTGCTGTATATGTCTGATGTTTCCTCAACCGTGTTTGTATCCTTGACGTTACTAGCGCTGTCTGAACCGGCGTACTCATACACCGACTTTGCAATGTCTAATGTGTCAAAACCAGCGATCCGATAAGCGTCTCCGATACTCATACTCAAACTGTTGTTTATAACTACATCATAGCCTTGAGGACCGCCAATGATACCTCCATTGCCAGTTCTTGACGGAGCTGTAATGTCTACTTTCGTAAAGCAGCGTTCGATCGCACTGCCCGAATGCCATCCAGTGATTCCACCCACACGCGCTCCGGATGAGGAACTTGTGCTCGTTCCTATCAGAGTTCCTGTTACATAGCAGTCTGTAATAGTCGTACTTCCATTTAACTGGCCTCCAATGCCACCGATCGTGTCCCGTCCTTTAATACTAACATCCACAAGCGCACAACTGCTTACCGTACTGCTATCAATAATTCCTGAAAACCCGCCAATCTGATTCTGAGAATTGTCCAGACTGGAATTGATGATATATGTATTGGTTATCTTAGAACCACCTGATATATTATTTGCCAGTATTCCTTTTACCTGTTTTGTGATGTTGGCGTCCTCGATCACAAGGTCATGGATCTTAGCCCCTTGCAAAGTCTGGAAAAGCGGTCTGTTCAGGTTATAGATTCTATGTCCGTTACCGTCAAGTTCTCCAGAGAATGTTCCTAGGACCGCAGCTTCTGCATCTGAAAGCCTTGAAGCATCCAGATCCTTGTTAAGCTGGAATGATCCTGTTGAGTTCGAGGACATTTTATTGAAGAACTCTGCCGCTTCGTCAGGCTGCGTCTCTCCTCCGGCTCCTGTAACTGTAAAGGAGAACTCATTCTTTCTCGCAACTGCATCGCTGTCATACTGTATGATCTCCTGTTGATCGATTACTACAACAACATCAGAAGATCCTTCTGTCTCTCTGAACTCTTTCACACTTGCATAGAAGTCCGGCAGGTCTTCCATCTCTATCACGGCATAGTAGCTGTCCACGTCTGTGGGCACTCCCTTGCTGATATCAATAGCATCAACTTTTTCTGCTGCTCCCTCACCAGTTCCCCGGTAAAGCTGTGTTGAAACAATATCCTTAAACTCAATCACGTCAACAGAGGCTGTGAGTTCCTTGCTGAAAATCTCTTGATCTTCAAAACGATTGCTGTCATTTCCCAAAGCGTTCGTATCTCTGTCATAGGAAGCAGTCACTTCCGCCTGATAGGACAGCGAAGAGGTAAGTTCTACTTCCGCTTCATTTAACCCTGCGTTGATCTCTTTTTCCAGCAGTCTGCTGCCATTCTCATCTGTGATAACAAGGGATGCTTCTGAAAGGGCACTTTCGTCATCTGACAGGATAAAGCTTACTTTCAGCTTGCTGCGGTCTGTCTGTTCCGAAGTAAATTCTTTTACAGACGGAACATCTTTTAAAACCTCAATCTTGCTTTCTTTGGTATCCTCAACATTTAGTTCCTTGCCGTTTGACATCCAGATTTTCTCCGGAGTAAGTGTCTGTACACCGCTCTTATCATAGCCTTTTGCAGTAAACGTATATCTGTTGTTCCCCGCCTCTGTCAGACCATATTTCTGCCCGTTCACCTGAATAGCAGATGCCGTAAGTCTTGTGTTTGTCTTTACATCCAGTGCTGCTGCAATATCTGCGCCTTTCTCAAAATAGATAGCAGGCGCTCCTGAGGCAGACAGAGTCTGAATGTCTCCGGCAGAAAGTCCGTAGTCATGGATCAGGCATATGGGCATTGTCAATAACATCTGATCTGCTACAGTGTGACCACCTTTTTCTGAACGCTCATAGGTCACAATGACTTTTACTTCATATTCCTCATCTTCCGTCACCTCAAAATCAACCGTGCTCTTACCTGCTTTGTCTATGCCATATTTCTGCTGTACTGTGCCGTCTTTGAGCAGCTCTACTCTTCCTGAAACAAAGGCTTTGTCCGTATCGGTAAGTTCAAATGTCAGATGAACCTGACTATTGTCAAAATCATCTTCCACAACCGCATTCTCCACAGAAGGCGCAGATCTGAGCACCTCGATCTCATCTGTTACCTTCGCATTGACAGTTGTTCCATTCCCGAAGACGACCTGAGAAAGTGTAATCTTTGTTCTGCCGGCACTCTCCGGAGCCATCATCTCTGCCTGATAAACATTGCCGCCTGTCATTGATACCGGCACTTCTATATTATTGATTACCAGCTTTTCGATAGCTGATTCCATATTGCTCTCTATCGTATATGAAATCTTGACAGTGTCTCCCTTTTCTACAAATTCGTCTGATAGAGCGCTGCCGATGACTCTTACTCTTGCAAGGGCATCAATTTCCTTCTCGTAGATCACTTTCCCGCTCTGAACATCTTCTCCTGTGCCGGAAATGTCATAATCCGCTATAATCTGTACTGTATACTTTTTGTACAGATCATTCGGTATTTTCACCGCCTCATCAAACTGGTCATCCTCAAATATCTGTGACGTGATCTTTTCTCCCTTATCATTAAGTATCACAACCTGTTTTTGAGAGAGCACTCCGTCAGGGTCCTTTATCGCAAAGGAGATCTGGATCTCGGAGTTTTCCGGATTTTCTGCAATTTTTACGTCAAAGATCTCCGGTTGTTCCTTCTCAACCCGGATTGTAACCACATTGTTATCTGTCAGGGTAAATACTTTTCCATTATCCAGAATAATCTGTTCGAGTTTAATTTCCTTCTCGCCGGACTGGTCGAATCCGTTCAGCTGTACGCTATAGCGTCCCCCTTCTCCTGTAACTTGATAAGTATCTCCGTTTATTACAGCCTGCACCGGCACATATTTCGTTGCATTGAAACTGTCAAACTGAACTACGACCGGCTGGTTCTTCCCAAAAATCGCCGTCTCAGTCAGATCCTCACCATATGTCCTTAGATCTGAAAACTCAAACTGATAATCCAGATTCAGCCGGATCTCCTTCTCCAGTTCCAGACTGCCGCTGTGATCCTCTTCATGAGCAGACAGTTTTCCTGAATCCAGATCATATTCGGCATAAAAATCAAGCACATACAGCTTGTCTTCTTCGAGTGTGAGTTCAAGCGTGTTCTGCCCCGCTTTGAGATCCCAGCCGCCAACCGGATAATCCCCGCCTTCCGCCCGCTCTGACAGGCCCACTGTTCCTGAAGTAACTGCACTATCTCCATCGCTAAGGTCAAAAATAACTTTAACATCCTCTGAAGTTCCGCTCTCCTCCACATGGAAGTTCGCAATGGATGGCTGTGTCTTTAACACATCCACTGTTTCTGTGTAATCTGTATCCACACGGCGGCCGCCTAAGAGCACCACTTCTGTAATCTTAAAGTCTCTGACTCCTGCCTCTTCGCCTGCATTTACTTTCACAGTATAAACGGACGAAGATTGTTCTCTCTCTACTGCAAGCTCTTTCCCGTCGACAACTACGCTTTCGATTTCTGCCTCAGGAACAACGTTTGCGCTAAACTTCAGTTCAGTCTCTTCATTCTTCTTCGGATAAAAATTCTCAGTCTCTGAAATCAGCTCAACCTGATAATCTACTCTATCCTCAGCAGCCTGAATAAGAAGAGAAAGATCTGTCACGGTCAGTTTCCCGTCGCTGTTCATATCTGCTATGCTCCATTTGTCTTCTGGAAGCAGATTTAGATCAATCAGGTGATCTTGAAGAAGCCTTACATCCACATAGTCAATTGAGCCATCTCCATTCAAGTCTCCCCTGCCTCCGAACGCGTACGCACCTGCCGCGGCTGTAAATACCAAAGCTCCAACAACGGCTGCTCCGGTCATTAGTTTGATATGCCTAAACTTCCGGGATCTTCTACTTCTGTATATAAAGCAGGCTGTAAAAGCCGCCCCTCCTGCTACTATAAGGAGCACGGCAGGCACAAACCAATCTCCGGTCAGAGGGATTCTAGTCGCACTGTCCTGCTGCTTGCCAGATCCATCGAAAGTATTGTCGCCGGAAACGTTGTCGGGAGCCACAGGAGTCCCCGGCTGCGGCTCCTGAGCCACAATGGCCACAGACACTTCCGAATCAGCCGGATATAAGTCCTCTTTCCCTTCGGATATTTCCAGATTTGTAACCGCAATCCGGGCATCTCCCGCCGCTATGTTCTCCTTCGCCATAAAGTGAATCGTAAGGATGTCCTCCGCCTCGGTAGTACCGGATCTTTTCACTGCAGTAAATTGACAATTATCTGAATTATACCGAAGGCTTTCCCATTCATTTACGGTTGTAATATCCTCAAGGCTAACCTCCTGAAATGCGCTTTCATCATATTCAAGTGTGCCTCTGACCGCATTGATTCCATCCGCTATATCGGTATAATCGCTAAGCCCCACAGTAACAGAAACCATCTCTCCCTGCCGGATCATATCCTTATCTGCAGAAGCGACCGAATTCTCCACCTGCGCTGCATAAAGCGGAACACTCCCTATAGCAATTCCACATAAAAATGCTGCCGCGGCAGCCAACACCTTCAACTTTTTCATCATGTACTCCCATCTTCCTTATCTTGGAATTGTATTTTTCAATATACCTTTAATTATCCACGCAGTAAATTTTACTAAAACACTCTATTTTTTTCAAGCTTAATCTTCTAAATTTATATCAATTTCCCATGAGACCTCTGGGCTGGAAATCCCGGTTTCCCTTAGTTAAAAATATCAATCCGATTTTTAATCAATTTTTCCGATAAAGCGATAGTATATCTCGATTTCCTGTGTCCTTTCGCCATTGTCATCTATTTCCGGCGCATGGATAAGGATTTTCTCAATCATGGTATTGAGCAGTGTTGCGGTCAGTTCTCATCTCTGCCCCTTTTTCTCATGCTGTTGTCTGCTTTGCTTTTTCCAGAAGAACATCTGTCCACAGTTCGTCAATCGTTTTCCCTCGCTCTGAAAAATGTTCCTTTACGATAATTCGTGTCTTTCCAGAAGCCGGACGCTTCTTGACTGTCGCATTTCCCGTATCTTCTTTTTCTGTCATTTTATCAATAACACATCACCTCTTTTCGTTTTGGATTGTTGAAGCAGTCAGACGGCGATTGTCAGCGTCCACAGGACTTGCACCTCTGCATGGTTCTCATGTAGCCGTACCCATTGCATGCGACGTTTCTAGCGTTCAGGCTGTGGCTGTACGGGAGTATCATTATCATACAGCGCAGGTCATGGCTAAGAGAAGTGACAAGCTCTCTTTTATGGACGCTGGCAGGGTAGCACTCGCTTTGCCGGAAAAAGGTCATGGCGTACCAGCCCATAATAGCTCGCTGGCTGTTTAACGTATCTGACGGCTATATTCACTTGTCAAAGAACAGTTGAAAGAAGAAAACCTCTTTACGCTTAACACTCGCTATGCAGAGGGAAGATTGATACCCAAAATTAAAAACAATCTTTTCTTTTTCACCATTAGTACGAATGTAAGATAAGGTATAGGCAATCATCAGTACACTTTCTTCTTCGCCTAACAGCTACCCAGCGCCTACCGTTACTGCCAACTTTTCAAACATTTTCCTCTTTCTATCATCAATACAAATGAGAGGTATGTTTCTGGCAATTTCCAATGAATTTTCTTCTTTACACTTCTTATCGGTACGGCAACTATCCGTCTGCTAACCAGACTTTGTTAAATTTCTTCTTTCACCCCATATCTGTACGGGAAAAGCGGTTTTGTTGCGTGAAATCAAAAAATACCGTCATTTTCTGATGAAACGGCGGTATCTATCCTATCCTCTGGCTTTGATTTTTCCAGCAGTAATAAATGCTTATGTTTTTCCTTTAGCTCCGTATTATCCAGCATATCACGGAGTATGGTGGTATTATTCTGTTTATCCAGTTCCTCAACCATTTTCAGTGTCGGGGCGACTTGTCTGTGCAGCCAGTTTAACGCCTTTTGCAGAGTGAACGGCTCCGGCTGTGTGGTCAGCTTTATCTTTTCTCTGTGTTCGCCAATAAACCACGCCCAGTCTGCATTTAATTTCCACTTGCTCTTAGGCTTGCCGTCCTCACGGTCAACAAAGCGGACATAATGATTGATGATAGAAAAGGCGGTGCGCTCCACATCATAATAGGTCAGCATATCCGCAACGGCATGATAGACTCGCTCATTCTTCAGACGTATCTCGAAACGGTTCTTGATTTCTGCCGTTTCCATATCTGCGCCGTTCTTATGGTGCTGTTCATGGTCTTTTTCATATAGACAGAAATACAGTTCACTTTTCGTAGAACCGATATAGAGGGTATTTCCAATGCTTTCTGGAATATCATCACCATTTTTCTATGTGCCTTTGTAGCCTTTCTCCCCACGGAAACGGGAAACAGCCTCTCCACGTTCCCATTTTTCAATCAGTTTTGGAATATTCAAGATACCCACACGGTCATTGACGGCAAGGTCAAGACGCTTCACCACACCGCCGGCAGTCAGACAGTCCAGCATAAAATCATACCAGCTTCGCTCCTGCGCCAGCAGATAGCTTTCCATTTGACGACAGCCTTTCCCTTTCATCTCCATAAGAACGCCCAGTACTTCATTGTGGGAAACCATGACCTGAATATCGCCCAAAAGATAGCTTTCCTCATAGCCGTATTTCCCATAGTCCTCATGGAGAAAATATTTCTCTTTGAGGTGCATAACGCTCTGTATCACGGTCAATGCGTCCGTAGTAGGGAAACGCACTCTGAAATAATCAATGAGCAGGAACAGCGGTTCTTCTGGATTAAAGCGTTCTATCTGTTTTTTTATTTCCTCTTTTAAGGCTTCTGTGAGCTGTGTCCTGCCGTTTTCAATGCGGTTATAGTATTCACGGCTGATACCGCAGGCAACCGCCAGCCTTGACTGTGATACGCCGTAGCGTTCACGCTTTTCTTTCAGTTCTTGTATAAAATCATTATTCATAAATCACTCATCCTTTCGTTTCGTTGCATGAAAAAAGGATAGTCAATATGAAATCAACTGTCCTCAGATATGCAGTATTCAGTTTATATGGTAAAGCAGGCGCATTTTAAATCACACTCTTGAAAATGCTGTTACAGCGCATAAACAAAGAAGTTTTACGCCTTGCGGAATATAGTTTCCAGTTACTTGTGCCCCCCTTGTTGTACATTTTTCAATTTTCCG
>NHCFR00700__coassemble_2267_pt1 | contig 10548 bp, 9 predicted proteins | sample NHCFR00700__metabat2_low_PE_003 | metagenome-assembled genome bin NHCFR00700 | reverse complement strand
TCCCGGAGAATCTGCGGATTATGAGCCTCATCCTGCTTACTACAGGTATAAAAAAGGGCCAACTGTTTCTTTTGAGAAATGCAGATTTTTACTATAAAGATGAGAATAGTTGGATGAAGGTACCGGATACCATCAGAAGTATACCAATTCCGGATATTTTGCATTGGCTTGTTCTGAGATATTCGGATAGAAATCACATATCTGTGGAAAACCTGCTTTTCCTGAATAACGACAAAAGGTATACTGCTGAAAGATTTCAAAATGCGATTATGAAACAATGCAGAAAGTCTGGCATTTTGGCGGATGTGTATGTGTTTAAAGGTAATGGCTACCAAAAAGAAGTGTGTAAAGCATTTTATAGAAGCGGTACCTCGATTCAGGTAATCCGTGATTATATGGGATATCAAACAGATGAAATTGTAAAGAAAAATATCGGATTGTTGGATGAAGAATTGGTGAAAAAGTCGATGGAGTATTATGCAAAAATGGAAAGCAGCCTGGGAGGAAATTTACTGATGGCAAAATACGATAAGATGAATGGGGCTAATCGGCAGGAAAGCAGAAGAAAAATTGATCTTGCTGTAGAAGAAATACGAAGAGCTGCTTCGGAAGGTAAAGCACTATCGGTGTCTGAACTTTCACAAAATACAGGACTGTCCAGAGGTTTCTTTTACAAAAATGAAGAAGTAAAGGCTGTGTTGGAGGAAGAGCGGGAAAAGATAGATCAGGGTAAATTGGCGCAGATTAAGCGGGAAGTTCGCGAGAAAAGCATGGAGAAACAGGTGGAAATCTATCAGAATGAGATAAAAAAGTTGTTAGAAGAAAATAAACGCTTGAAAAGAGAGAATATAATGCTGACAAGAAAACTGGAAAGGCTGACAATGAAATAGGAGATCAGATTATCAGAAAGCACGAGAATATTGAAAAAGTGTGTATTGTGTTAAAATGCTAAAAATAGGCATTTCTTATAAAACAAGCGGTTTTATACCCCGATCTGGTGGGGCATCGCCGCATGGCCGATGGACAGCTTTGTAGAGGCAAATGATTTCACAGGGAAGACAGTGATCACATTTGCAACTTCTGCTTCTTCCGGTATGGGAGACAGCAGTGATCTGCTGGCGGAGCTGGCTGGAACCGGCGATTGGTACGAAGGCGAGAGATTCCGGTCTAGTGTTTCTGATGAAGATGTGGTAGCTTGGGTGGAGAGTCTAGAGCAGAATTAAAAAAGCAAACTATAAAGGAGGCATGGTTCAACAAAGAATCATGTCTTTTTAATTATTTAGTATATACGTTAGCGAATAACATAGCAGATGAAAAACGAATTGCAATCTTGTGTGCCCCTTGATATAATGATAGTTAGTTGATACTAACCTGCTTGTGTATAGGAGGAAGCCGCACATGTTTACTGTCCGTCCATATAAGGAAGAAGACGCCGCAGCTTGCGGGGACTGTTTCTACGAGGGATTTTTTACATGTTCTGTGAATCAGAACGACAAGATGTTATTGCGTGATTACGCATAGATTCTGATCGAAAAATGCAGTTTCACCTATGTTGCGGAAACGGAGGATCATCAGGTCATAGGATTTATCTGCGGAAAATATGATAAGAGTTTCAGCAAGGCTCTGGCAGATCAGTATGAAACAAAAAAGCACTATGGCCAATGGTGTAAGATGTTCCTCAAGTTTTACCTGAAACGATATAAAATGTCAACAGCATTCCAGAAACAGTTTGGTGCCTTTTTCCGTAAACTACAGGAAAGGGATAAGGGGACTTTTGGCAAATGCGATCTGGAACTCGTTGCCCTTTCATCCAAAAGGAATTACAGAAAAGGGCTGGGAATCGTATTGCTCACACAGTTTTTGAATCGGGCAAAGGCTGATGGGGCTGATTGTGTTCGGCTTTTTACAAACACTCTTGCATCGTGGGAGTTTTATGAAAAACGTGGGTTTATAAAGGTTGCGGAAAACATTCTCTGCTTTCTGTGTCAGAGAGCCAAAGGCGGTAATGAACTGAAAAGCGAGAAGATTTATCAATAAGGTGGGTTAGGCTTGACTAGCTCAAAATGATGTTGCTATGCTGATGAAGTATCCTTATTACAATTTACAATCAGTAAAGAATGAAGGAAGTGATGACAAGGTGAAGCAGCACAGATTTTGGGCATGGGCTACAGTGTTCTGTTTCATAATGGTATTCTATACCGGATACAGACATAAGTAATTGGTTAGCAATAAAAAATATTTCAACAGGAGGTAAAAATATCATGTTTAGTGCTTCGGTTATGAAAAAAATCGGATTGTTTGCAGGAGGCGTCCTGTTTGGCACGGCCGGGGTAAAGATTTTATCCAGTAAAGACGCTAAAAAAGTATATACAGGATGTACGGCTGCTGTGCTGCGTGCAAAGGACTGTGTGATGAAAACTGCCACGACAATGCAGGAAAATGCGGAGGACATTTTGGCAGAGGCACAGCAGATCAATGAGGAAAGGGCAGCGCAGGAAGCAGCGGCAGTTCAGGAAACAGAGGAAGATGGTGCGGATCATTCAGCGGAAGGAAAGATGTAGCCGTCTATGAAATATATCATAAAGCATGAGATAAAAGGCCGCCTCCGTATCCATGTCATCCAGAAGAAAATGACATATGCGGAGGCGGATATTCTTTTCTGGTACATGGGCAGGCAAAAAAATGTAACAGATGTTAAAGTATATGAACGCACCTCAGACGTTGTCATCTGTTATACAGGAGAGCGCAGCGCTCTGCTCCGTATGTTGAAAAGATTCCAGTATGAAGATGTGAATGTGCCGGAAAATGTTCTCAGAAACTCCGGAAGGGCGCTGAACTCGGCATATAAGGAAAAACTGATTACAAAGGCATTGCTGCATTACGGGGGCAAGCTTCTAATGCCTTATCCGCTGCGGGCAGCACTTGCAGCTTTCCGGTCTTTAAAATATATTTCAGCCGGGCTGAACTGCATCCGAAAAGGGAAAATTGAGGTTCCTCTCCTAGATGCGGCGGCTATCGGAGTCTCTGTCATACGCGGAGATTTTAATACCGCTGGCTCGGTTATGTTTTTGCTTGAAATCGGAGAGCTCCTTGAAGAATGGACTCACAAAAAATCTGTAGGAGATCTGGCGCGGAGCATGTCTCTAAACATAAAAAAAGTATGGATGAAAAGAGACGGGCAGGAGATACTCATACGGGCGGATCAGATACAAAAGGGAGATGTTGTGACCGTACATATGGGGAATGTGATCCCCTTTGACGGAGAGGTATTAAGCGGGGAAGGCATGGTGAATCAGGTTTCTCTAACTGGGGAGGCCATGCCTGTGCGCAGAGTGCGGGGACAGTCCGTCTATGCTGGAACCGTAGTGGAGGAAGGCGAGCTGGACGTCATGGTAAAAGCGGTATCGGGCTCCACCAGATTTGAAAAGATTGTTGCGATGATTGAAGATTCAGAGAAACTAAAGTCTTCTATGGAAAGCAGGGCGGAACATCTTGCCGACAGGCTTGTGCCTTATACGCTGTTCGGCACTGTTGCCGTATGGCTTTTGACCAGGAATGTGACAAAAGCATTATCTGTACTTATGGTGGATTTTTCCTGTGCGTTGAAACTTGCTATGCCCCTGACGGTGCTGTCGGTAATCCGTGAAGCAGATGCCCATGGGATCACCGTCAAGGGCGGAAAGTTTTTGGAAGCGGTTGCCGAAGCGAACACAGTGGTTTTTGATAAAACCGGGACTCTTACAAAGGCGAGACCGACAGTGAAGGAAGTGATCCCATTTGGGGATTATCCGGAGGAGGAATCCCTGCGGATCGCAGCGTGCTTGGAAGAACATTTTCCACACTCCATGGCAAAGGCTGTGGTAGATGCGGCTAAGAAACGAAAGCTTGCCCACGAGGAAATGCATTCCAAGGTTGAGTATATTGTGGCGCACGGGATCTCGTCTTACATTGATGAGAAAAAAGTTGTGATCGGAAGCAGCCATTTTGTTTTTGAAGATGAAGGCTGCACGGTGCGCCCGGAATATCAGGAAAGATTTGAGGCGCTGCCGAAAGAATATTCTCACCTGTATCTTGCAATCGAACATGAACTGGCGGCAGTGATCTGCATTGAAGATCCGTTAAGAGAAGAAGCGGCAGATATGATAAAAACGCTGAAAGAGGAAGGAATACGCAAAGCGGTCATGATGACCGGAGACAGCGAGAAAACCGCTGCTGCTGTTGCCCTCTGTGTAGGGGTGGATGAATACTATGCAGAAGTACTTCCGGAAGAAAAAGCACGATTTGTGGAAATGGAAAAAGCTTGCGGACATAAGGTAATCATGATTGGAGACGGTATTAATGATTCTCCGGCTTTGTCCGCCGCTGACGCCGGCATAGCGATCAGTGACGGTGCAGAGATTGCAAGGGAAATTGCCGATATTACTATTGCGGCAGAAGACCTAAGAGAACTTGTTACACTGAAACGTCTCGCAAACAGGATGACGAAACGAATCAGAGGAAATTACCGTGAGATTGTCGGGATCAATGCAGGGCTGATCCTGCTGGGGGTTGCCGGCATGCTTCAGCCTACAGCTTCGGCGCTGCTCCATAATACATCAACATTGCTGATCAGTTTAAGGAGCATGAAAAATCTTCTGCCAGATGGGAAAAAATAGCGGGATCGCAAACAATTTTCAGGTGTTAAGGTAAAAAAACAACGGATATAGTTAGAGGGAGATGCACGGGTTGTGTTGTCTCCCTCATTCTTGTATATGGGATTTTATGCGGCGAAAGATTCTTAAAAATATACAAATTAGTTATTGAAAACTAATTTGGGTTAGCATATACTAATTAGTAGAAGAGTAAATGAAATTTATTATCAATTTTCTTATGACCGTGCGGGGATGAAATTGACCTGAAGCAGGCAGCAGAAAAGACAGGTTTTGAAGTTGTTAGTATCTCACAGGCATAAGGCGGGGGATAGTGTGAACGGAAAAGATGAGATCATTAAAAGACTGAAAGAAAACGGGTGCCGGGTCACAAGGCAGAGGAGGATCCTAATCGACATTATTTTAGAAAATGACTGCACAAGCTGTAAAGAGATTTACTATAAGGCGTCACAGAAAGACAAAAGGATCGGCGTAGCGACTGTCTACCGGATGATCAATGCACTAGAAGGGATCGGTGCGATCAGCAGGAAGAATATGTACAGGGTTAAGTGCAGGGAAGACCGTAATAAAGAGGGCTGGTGCGAGATTGTCTTGGAGGATGATACGGTCTTCCGGATGTCAAAAGAAAAGCTGGATCAGATTGTTCTGGAAGGCGCCAGACAATGCGGTTATCTGAGCTCCGGGAAGAAAATATCGAAGATTATTTATTATAGCGGGTAGACATAGCAAACGAATCACCACTATAACTAAAAGTTTGCATGACAGCCAGGAGACATTGAGTGAAAACGCCCGATCTGTCTTGCTGTTGTGTGGGTATGCCACCTGCTGTACTTTTTCCTGCGGGTGAAGACCATTAAGTTAGAAGAGGTGGCGGAATCATGAGGCCGGAGGAAAGACAGCTGGAAGTTATTGAAGAAAAGAGAAGGAAAGAACAGTACGTGGTGGAAGAAATGATCCGCCTGTACTGCAGGAAGAACCATAAAGGATATGACCGGAAGGCGGGCAAGATGTGCCCGGCCTGCTGGGAACTCACCGAATATGCGAGACTTCGCAGTGAGAAATGTCCTTTTATGGAGGATAAGACCTTCTGCAGCAACTGCCGCGTCCACTGTTATAAACCGGAAATGAGGGAAAAGATCCGGCAGGTGATGCGGTTTTCCGGGCCGCGGATGCTCCTGTATCATCCGGTACTTGCCATCTGGCATGTGGCATGCAGTATCAAAGAAAAGAAAAAGCAGAAGGAAGAGAGGAAACTATGATCAAGAAAAGACTCGTGGGACTGTTATCCCATGCAAAGAAATATATTATTTACCAGGTGATCTGGCAGTGGCTCGCCTTGCTCTGTCAGATCATTATGATCTACAGCGCATCCATGCTTCTGGAGACTGCGCTGTTCTGGGAGGTGACGTCTCAGGACGCAGCTTACTACGGGGCGTTGGTAATTGTGGCGCTGATTCTGCGGTTTGTCTGTGACAGGCAGGCGTCCCGTGCATCTTACCGAGCCAGCGTAGATGTAAAGAGAATCTTAAGGGACAAGATCTACAGCAAGCTGCTCCGTCTGGGAGCATCATACAGGGAAAAAGTGACTACGTCTGAAGTAGTCCAGATGGCGGCGGAAGGAGTGGAGCAGTTAGAGACCTATTTCGGGAAATATCTCTCCCAGCTTTTCTACAGCCTGCTGGCGCCGGTGACACTGTTTGCCATCCTGTCCTTTGTAAACTGGCAGGCAAGCCTTGTTCTGCTCATCTGTGTCCCTCTGATCCCCATTTCCATTGTCGCGGTCCAGAAGATCGCAAAGAAACTTCTGAATAAATACTGGGGCATTTACACGGAATTGGGCGACAGCTTCCTTGAGAACCTGCAGGGGCTGACGACATTGAAGATCTACCGATCGGACGAGAAGAAAGCGGAAGAGATGGACGAGGAATCCCAGCGGTTCCGTCAGATCACCATGAAGGTGCTGACCATGCAGCTCAACTCCACTAGCGTCATGGATATCATCGCTTACGGCGGCGCAGCGGTGGGCATGATCGTGACGCTCACACAATTCATGAAAGGATATTTAAGCGTTCACGGGGCGCTGATGCTGATTCTGCTGGCATCGGAATTCTTTATTCCGCTGCGGCTTCTGGGATCGTTCTTTCACATTGCCATGAACGGGATGGCGGCGAGCGATAAGATCTTCGCGCTGCTTGACCTTCCGGAGCCGGAAGAAAAATTAGAGCGGCTTGACGGCATGGCAATGGATATTAAGTTTTCAGGAGTGCATTTTTCCTATGAAAAAGAGCGGGAGATCCTGAAAGGGATCGACATGGAATCCCCAGCGGGAAGTTTTACTTCCCTTGTGGGAACGTCCGGCTGCGGCAAGAGTACGGCAGCGGCGATCCTTATGGGAAGAAACCATGGGTATCAGGGAAGTGTGACCGTCGGGGGCAAAGAACTATCCGGCATACAGGAAAGCAGCCTGATGGATCAGATCACCCTTGTCAGCCATAACAGCTATCTCTTTAAGGGGACTGTGGAGGACAACCTGAGGATGGGAAAACCGGACGCGACGGAAGATGAGATGAAGGACGCCCTCGAGAAGGTGAACCTGTGGGGATTCCTGCAGGCACAGCAGGGGCTTTCCACGAAAGTCATGGAAAAAGGAAGCAACTTCTCCGGCGGACAGTGCCAGAGACTTGCCATTGCCCGGGCGCTCCTCCACGACACGCCGGTCTATATCTTTGACGAGGCAACTTCAAATATTGACGCGGAAAGCGAAGAGATGATCATGGATGTGATCCATAAGCTGGCAGAGACAAAGACCATTATCCTGATCTCCCACCGGCTTGCTAATGTAGTGAAGTCTGACCAGATCTATATGATGAAGGAAGGCTGTATCGTGGAAACGGGAATTCATGAAAAACTGATGGAGGCAGACGGCATCTATGCGGACCTGTACCGGTCACAGATGGAGCTGGAGCAGTACGGAAAGGAGGCGGCAGTATGAACGGAGAAATGAATCATGAAGCTGTAGGTATGGAGACGACGGAGGCACCAGTAACTGGGAGACGCAGCGGTATCCGCATCATGGGTCAGCTGATCGGTCTGGTAAAGCCTCTCCTTCCGGTGATGCTCCTTGCCATAGTGCTCGGAACTGCTGGATACCTGTGCGCCATCTTCCTTACGATCATGGCAGGATACGGGCTGATGCACATTCTGCTGGAGCCAGTCATGGAGGCGCTGGGATTAAGCCTTGCTTCTTCAGGAGCCGGGGTGTTCCTGCGGATGGAACCGCGGACGCTGTTCATCGCTCTGATCGTGATAGCTGTGATGCGGGGAATCCTCCATTACGGAGAACAATACTGTAATCATTTCATTGCATTTAAGTTGTTAGCGATCATCCGGCATAAGGTGTTCGCTGCGTTGCGGAAGCTCTGCCCGGCGAAACTGGAGGGGCGGGATAAGGGGAACCTGATCTCTGTTATCACCTCAGACATCGAGCTCCTCGAAGTCTTTTATGCCCATACGGTGTCCCCCATTGCGATCGCGGTGCTGACCTCTCTTGTGATGATCTTATTTCTCGGACGGATCTCGCCTGTGGCTGCAATCCTTGCACTGGCGGGATATCTGGTGGTCGGCGCAGTGATCCCGCTGTTCTTTGGAAAAAGGGGAGCGGACACGGGAATGGAGTTCCGGAACGGGTTCGGGGATCTGAACAGCTTCATCCTGGACTCTCTGAGGGGACTGGATGAGACGATCCAGTACTGTCAGGGAGAGAAGAGAAGGGAAGAGATGGCAGAGCGCTCAAACCGGCTCGGCGGGGTACAGAAAGGGCTGAACCGGCTGGAAGCATCCCAGAGATCGGTAACGAACCTTGTGATCCTTCTGTTTTCCTTTGCCATGTTGTTCCTGATGATCGCCCTGAGACAGGCAGGGAGCGTGGATCTTACCGGAATGCTGGTTGGCACGATTGCCATGATGGGGTCTTTTGGCCCGGTGACCGCTCTTGCCAGCCTGTCCAATAACCTGAACCAGACGCTTGCAAGCGGTGAGCGCGTGCTGTCCATCCTTGAGGAAGAGCCGGAAGTGGAAGAAGTGTCGGGCGCGGAGGGCGTGTTCTTTACGGATGCAGAGGCAGATAATGTGGACTTTGCATATGAAGAGGAACAGATTTTGAAGGGCTACTCTATCAAGATCCCGAAAGGAAAAGTCGTCGGTATCCACGGAGCCAGCGGCTCCGGGAAGTCCACCCTGCTGAAACTTCTGATGCGGTTCTGGGATGTGCAGGGCGGACAGGTTAAAATATCCGGACGGGATGTGCGCGGCATCAATACCTTGGATCTACGGAAGATGGAGGCCTATGTGACTCAGGAGACTGTCTTGTTCCACGACTCCATCGCCAACAATATCGCCATAGGGAAAGCCGGCGCGTCACGGGAGGAGATCATGGAGGCTGCTAAGAAAGCATCTATTCACGATTTCATTATGACCCTGCCACAGGGATATGACACAGAAGTCGGAGAACTGGGAGATACATTGTCCGGCGGGGAGAAGCAGAGGATCGGGATCGCCAGGGCGTTCCTGCATGATGCGCCTTTCTTTCTGCTCGACGAGCCAACCAGCAATCTGGATTCCCTGAATGAAGGGATCATCCTAAAGTCACTGAAAGAAGGAAAGAAAGATAAGACCGTACTGCTTGTATCACACAGAAAATCAACAATGAATCTGGCTGATATTGTGTATGAGATGGATAATGGGAGACTGTCATAAATCATAACCAGAAAATTAGAACGATAAAGATAAGGAGGATGAAAAATAGAGGAAGCAAAGAGCTCCGGGGGCAGTGGTACGTTCCTCGGAGCTCTGTAAAACTAGGGGATGAACAAAGCAGGACATGATATTATGATTCTTTTAGCTCAGGGGTATATGTTTTAACAATCCAAATGAAATATATAATATGGAACGCCCACACTACCCCGAGGATGGCACAAGGAATATACAAGTTCTTTTGTATCATCATAAAAAAACTAAATGCCATCAAAAGCGTAACCGTGACCATCACCTTGATTTTAGTATGGAGAGCCATCCCACGGCCTTGAACATAGGATTCAAGATTATTCTTATATAGTTTGGTGTTTATAAACCAAACGTTTAGTTTTTCCGAACTTTTACCGAAGCAGGAAGCTGCAAGAAGCAGAAAAGGAAAGGACGGAAGCATCGGTAGAACAGCTCCGATGGCTCCGATTCCTAACCCTATAAATCCAAGTGTGATCCAAAGCATCTTTTTAATCTTCATTTTTGTCCTCCGATCATTTCATTCCTGACGTTCTTTTTAATCAAACACCTGTGATTTACAAAGATATGTATGGCAAGGAAAAATACCGATACAACAGAAATCACTTTGTGCAGCACTAAAATGCCTGTGATCTGATCAAAAATCATTCCAAACAAACCGCTTGCAAAAGCAATGACAACAATACAAAGCAGAAGATATTTTTTTGCCCCCAGTGTTTTGCGGTATGAACGAGTGTCAGAAGCAAAAACAGCGTTGAAGCCATTTTGTGGATATGTATCCCTGTCAGCGGGGCGAAAATAGTTACAATAAAGGAAATTAAAAGCAAAAAATTAAGTGTTGTTTTGAACCGTTTCATTTGTTTTCTCCATTAACATTCAAACATTCTGCCGCCTTTAACTCTGTAAATGTGGTCCGCGATCGCCATTGTGGATTCATGGCGAGATACGAGAGTTAGTATATACTAACTAATGGACTTTAATATAGCGGCGGCATGGATTAGCCACCGCTAACTCAATAACAAAGTATACACTAAAACCAGTTCCGAGTCAATTACTTAGTGATATTTGTATGAAAAAGCTTGTTATACTCTGCCGTTTAAGTTATAGAGATTGACAGGTT
>NHCFR00700__coassemble_1694_pt1 | contig 14429 bp, 14 predicted proteins | sample NHCFR00700__metabat2_low_PE_003 | metagenome-assembled genome bin NHCFR00700 | reverse complement strand
TATGTCACTACCAAAAGGAAAGGAGGCGGTGCGATTGACGAAACCGTTATTGACAGAGAAGGAGACGCTTAATCCAAAAGAAACGATAGAGTTATTTGGTTTGAGCGGTCGTAAATTTTACGCTCTTTTGAAAAGCAATCAGGAATTGTGTTTTTTGGCACATTTTCGTAGCCGTAAATTAATTATCCGGGATGAATTTGCAAAATATTACACAGAACATCCGGAACTGGAAAGGGGTGAATTCCGTGGCAACAAAAAGCGGAAGGAGAAGGGATTCTAAACACAGGGTTCTCCGTAACGGAGAATCCGTACGTGCCAACGGGAAATACCAGTTTAAGTACACGGTGAATGGAAGACCGCACTTTGTTTATAGCTGGCGTCTGGAACCCACAGATCCATTGCCAGCAGGAAAGAAGCCCTGCCTGTCTTTACGGGAATTGGAAAAACAGATCGGATATGATCTTGACCGCCAAATCGATATCGGGCGAAAAAATATGACCGTGTGTGAACTGGTAGAGCGGTATCTTCGTACTAAAACAGGTGTGCGTCCGAATACACTGCAAAATTATAATTTTGTCCGTGGCATTCTGGAAAAGAAAGAGTTCGGCAGCAGGGCAATCTCCAAGGTCAAAACTTCGGATGCAAAGCTGTTTCTGATCGAACTGCAGCAGATCGACCACCGTGGATACAGTTCCGTAAAAACGGTGCGGGGCGTCCTTCGCCCGGCATTCCAAATGGCGGTGGATGATGATATTCTACTAAAAAATCCGTTTGCCTTTGAGCTGGCAGGTGTGGTGGTCAATGACAGCGTTACAAGAGAAGCAATTACCAGAGAACAGATGCGGAAGTTTCTGAAATTTGTTCACGATGATAATATCTACTGTAAATATTATGAAGTCATGTACATTCTCTTTCATACAGGAATGCGGATTTCAGAATTCTGCGGACTGACTATTCGGGACATTGATCTGAAAAATCGGACGGTCAATATCGAAAAACAGCTGCAGAGGAAGCCAGATATGACACTTTATGTTGAACAAACCAAAACAGAAGCAGGCAGACGGGTGATTCCAATCACAGAGGAGGTCGCTGAGTGTTTCCGGGCGATCATAGAAGACAGGCCTGCGCCAAAGCGTGAAAAGATGATTGACGGTTACACCGGCTTTCTGTTTTTGGATAAAAATGATAATCCCTTAGTGGCAATGCATTGGCAGCACCGTATGAAGAGTATGGTAAATAAATACAACGATATTTACCGGGTTCAGATGCCGAGCATTACTCCCCACGTATGCCGCCACACGTATTGCAGCAATATGGCTAAGTCAGGCATGAATCCCAAGACGCTTCAGTATCTGATGGGGCACAGCGATATCAGCGTCACGCTGAATGTGTACACCCATGTGGGACTGGAAGATGCAACGGATGAACTTAAAAAGATGGAAACAGTCGAAAATGCAAGAAAGGAAATGGAAGGAGAAAAGGAAAAACCTGTTACGCAGAAAATGTTCCGGGCGATATAAAGCTGAAACCGAAGACGCCGTGGTCAAACCGACTGCGGCTTCTTGCCGTCTGTTCAAAAGGCTGTTCCTGTGCTATAATACACCTGTTTATATAAGAAATAGCGAGTAGTCAGTTTCTTCGATTTTGACTACTATTTGACTACTACACAAGGCTCTGATATGCCGCATTTTGCCCCGTTCTTTAAAAATCACTGTAATTATGATTTTTAAAGAGGACTCTGGAATATGCGACAAACTGGGGCAAAACAGGGCAAACTAACGCAAATTAGGAGGACTTTAAAATATGATACGAGTGCTTTTCGTGTGCCACGGCAATATCTGCCGTTCCACTATGGCTGAATATGTGATGAAGGATCTCGTCGCCCGCGCGGGCCTGTCCTCCTCATTCTACATCGACTCCGCGGCGACTAGCCGCGAGGAGATTGGTAACCCGGTCCACCACGGTACCCGGCACAAGTTAAAGGAAGTGGGAATTCCATGCGGTGATCACCGCGCCCGTCAGATGCGCGCGTCAGAGTACGATGAGTTTGATTATATTATTGGGATGGATTCGTGGAACATCCGTAACATCAACCGGATTATCGGGAACAATGATCCCGATGCCAAAGTGTCCAAGCTTCTTGATTTTACGGACAGGAGAGGTGCGGATATCGCTGATCCATGGTATACCGGGAATTTTGATGTGACTTACACAGACGTAAAAGAGGGCTGCGAAGCCCTCTTAGAAGACTGCCTCTTACGCCTCTAGCGCGTAGGAGAGCAGTTTTTTTAAATTGTGATGAAACTGGCGGTTCTGATTTTTGATCCGCAGTTTTTCAGTGCCGGATTTTGTCTCTTCGATAAATGTATCGTAACGTGAAAACAAGATACGGTAGTCGGTAGTCTGTTTCTGCCCCCATCGAATGAGCACCCAGTTCATTGCGTCCGGCGTCCAGTATTCCATAGGAATTCCCGCCATTTTAAGGGCGGTGATGTATTGTACTGCCTGTGCGGAGAGTTGAGCGATCTGCTTACTGCGGAAAGTTTCGCTTTCTTCCTGCTTTTTATTTATGCCGATTTTTTTAAAAATGCGGTGAGGCAATTTCTTTTTGTGAGCTTCCCGTTCCATCAGGCGGAGGCTTTGTTTTAAGATATCGTTTAATCGGTTAGCTGTGTTCCAATAAGTGACAAATGAGACAGGATCTTCCTTTTCACCATCCTCTGGTCCGACTTTGAACGTGCGGAATACGCGCATTGTCTCTCCGAATGTATCACGGTTATATTCCTTGCGCTTTTGGGGATCGGATAAAGTTCCGTAAGCCTCAAGTATTTCCTGCATAAAAGCAGTGGTGTCTATATCTTTATGTATATTCGCGTCGGGATGATATACCTTGGCCAAAGCATTTTTAGCTGCGGTGATCTCTTCTAATGACGCATCTCTGGAAACCCCTAAAATATCATAATAAGTCCGAGATTCCATGAATAACCTCCTTATTAAACTGCTGATTTATTCTCCCGTGACTAATATACGCCCGGGCATGACAAAAGTCAATCATCACTCTGTGGAAAAGCGAATATTTTAGTTCTCCTGCGATTATATTTTTAACAGACGAATTTTTAAAGAGGGATCGTGATGAAACGAGTTCAGTCATTTATTTTGAGTATGGTTCTGCTTTTGTCCTGTCTGTATATCCCTGTAGATGTTATGGCGGAAGAAGAGCAAGGGGAAAGCTCAGCGCAGGAACAGACGGCAGAAGAGGGAACGGAAAAGACAGCAGAGCAGGAGCAGGCGGAAGCGGAAGATGCGGAACAGACGCAGCCTGCAGTAGAGATCAGTGCGCCGTCAGCAGTTCTGATGGAAGCCTCAACGGGAACGGTTATTTTTGAAAAGGATTCAGACACAGCGCGGCCGCCGGCAAGCGTCACTAAAATCATGACTATGCTTCTGATCTTTGACGCTCTGGAAGAAGGAAGTATCGGACTGGACGATGAGGTCACGACTTCTGAATATGCGGCGTCCATGGGTGGCTCTCAGGTATTTCTAGAACCGGGAGAAACACAGACGGTCGATACGATGTTAAAATGTATCGCCGTGGCAAGCGCAAATGATGCCTGTGTGGCGATGTCTGAGTACATATGTGGCAGCGAGGAAGAGTTTGTACGCAGGATGAATGAACGGGCAAAGGAACTGGGCATGAAAAATACAAATTTTGTCAATTGCAACGGTTTGGATGCACAAGGGCATGTAACCAGTGCGCGTGATATTGCCCTTATGTCCCGTGAATTGATCACAAAATACCCTCAGGTGCATGATTATTCTATGATATGGATGGAAAACATTACGCATACGACAAAGAAAGGGACGACGGAGTTTGGCTTGACGAACACGAATAAACTGGTACGCCAGTATGAATATACCACAGGGCTTAAGACCGGTTCTACAGGTGATGCAAAGTTCTGTGTTTCTGCCACTGGTGAGAAAAATGGGATCGAAATGATTGCCGTTGTTATGGCGGCGGAAAATTCAAAAGAGCGGTTTGCGGATGCCGTAAAACTTCTGAATTATGGTTTTGGCAGGTGTCAGCTTTACACGGATGAAGAAGAGGAGGGAATTGAAGATATAGAAGTAGAAAGCGGTGTGGAAGATACTGTCGGCGTACAGCGCGCAGATCCATTTTCTTATCTGGATACGGCGGGAGCAGATCTAAACAGTATTGAGAAGAAGATCGAGATGGAGAAAGAGGTTAAAGCCCCCTTAAAGAAAGGTGATGTGGTCGGCTATATCGTTTATAAGCTTGACGGAAAGGAGATTGGCAGAAGCGAGTTGATCGCGGAGAAAAGCGTAAAAAAAGCAGGGATTATGGACTTCCTAAGAAGAGCGCTGAAAGAACTGGTTCTGTGAGAAGTGTAAAAAAGGGATGGGGATCCATTCCTTTTTTACATATCAGGATTGTTTTTCCCTTCGGTTATCCTTTATAATAAAAATCGGATTCTGCCGGTGAACCTATTACCTTATGACAGAAAGTGTGGCAGAAAAGGAGAGGCTGGAAATGAATATATTTTTGATGATTCTTTTACTAATACTTGTAGTTGCTGTTTTGGCCTTGATTTTTGAAATATACAGAGAACTGCATTGTTTCCGCATCACTCGTTACAGTGTTTGGTCGAAGAAATTATCTGGGACTGCACGGGATGTAAAAATTCTGTTTCTCAGTGATTTGCATAACCGGACATATGGAAAAGACAACGAAAAATTACTTGGAAGTATCCGTTCTGAAAAACCAGATTTGATCCTGATTGGCGGAGATATGCTAGTTGGAAAGGAAAACATACCCTATAATACGGCACTGAAATTTCTTGCAGAGCTTCCCGGGATATGTCCAGTTATTTACGCAAATGGTAATCATGAGCAAAGGATGAAAGAAGATACAAAGACATATGGGGATGCCTATGCTTTATATAAAAAGACACTGACTAAGAGAGGGATATATTTTCTCGAAAACCAGAGCATCCGTGTGGAATTAGGTTCGGCGGAACTTATCATATATGGACTTGAACTGCCTCCGGCTTCCTATAAGAAATTCAAAAAGACCCCGTTGACTGCGCAGAAGATTTCGGGATATTTCAGGGAACAAAAAACAACAGGGAACGCCCAGAATGGAGGAAAGAAAGCAGATAAGAGTTATAGGATTCTTATGGCTCACAATCCGGCATATATGGATGCTTATCTGGAATGGGGCGCGGACATGATACTGTCCGGGCATCTCCATGGAGGGCTTGTGCGTGTGCCAGTGCTTGGTGGGATCGTGACGCCCCAGGGCTTTCTCTTCCCGAAATATTCCGGAGAGATGACGGAAGTAGGGGATCAAACGGTGATCGTCAGCAGAGGGCTTGGTACGCACACGCTTAACATCCGTTTTTTTAATACACCAGAACTTGTCTGCATCTGCCTCGGCGGAGAATAAGAAAAACATCAAATATAGCCGTCTGGCGAGAGAAGAAAAAAGCATTGTAAAAATACCGGTATTCTCGTATAATATACTATTGGTATATTATAAAATGAACACTTAGGGAGTAAGTATGGGAATACCGGTAAAGCTGGAAGTATTTGAAGGTCCTCTGGATCTGCTGCTTCATCTGATTGATAAAAACAAAATAGACATCTATGATATCCCCATCGTTGAGATCACAAATCAGTACATGGAATATATCAGGAACATGCAGAGAGAAGATCTAAATGTTATGAGCGAATTTCTTGTCATGGCGGCGACTCTGCTGGATATTAAGTGCCGTATGCTGCTTCCAAAAGAGGTGACGGAAGACGGGGAAGAGGAAGATCCGAGACGGGAGCTTGTAGAACAGCTGCTCCAGTATAAAATGTACAAGTATATGGCATATGAGCTAAAGGACCGTCAGACGGACTCGGATTCTGTTTTGTACAAAAAGCCCACGATTCCTGAGGAGGTTCAAGAGTATGCGGAACCAGTGGATTTGGATCTTCTTTTAGGAGATCTTACACTGGCGCGTCTTAATGCGGTGTTTCAGGATGTAATGAAACGCCAGGCAGACAAGATAGACCCGGTGAGGAGTAAGTTCGGAAAGATCGAAAAAGAGGAAGTGTCCCTCTTAGATAAATTTACATACATTCGCGGATATATGAAGTCCCGCAGGAAATTCAGCTTCCGACAGCTTCTCGAAGAGCAGCACAGCAAGATGCACGTTGTCGTTGCATTTCTGGCGATTCTTGAGATGATGAAGCTGGGAGAGATACTGGTAGAGCAGGAGGATACCTGCGGTGAGATCATGATTGAAAGGACAGGAGATACAGATGGAGATTGAGAAGCTGCAAAGCGCGGTCGAGGCGATCCTTTTCACAATGGGAGATTCTGTCGGACTGGATAAATTGGCCGATGCCATCGGGCATGATGAAGAAACCACGAAAAAGCTGATCCATTCGATGATGGACCGCTATGAAGAAGAAGACAGGGGAATCAAGATTATTGAGCTTGACAATGCCTACCAGCTCTGTACTAAGAAAGAAATGTACGAGTACCTGATCCGTGTGGCAAAGCAGCCGAAACGGTATGTGCTCACGGACGTGCTTTTAGAGACGCTGTCCATCATCGCATACAAACAGCCCGTGACAAAGCTGGAGATCGAGAAGATCCGCGGCGTAAAGACAGACCATGCGGTAAACAAACTGGTGGAATACGGGCTTGTGGAGGAAACAGGGCGGCTGGATGCGCCCGGGAGACCTTTGCTTTTTGGTACGACTGAGGAGTTTCTGCGCAGGTTCAGCATTCATTCTCTTGATGAACTTCCTGTACTCGATCAGGAACAGATTGCTCATTTTAAAGAGGAAGCAGAGGATGAAGCCCAGTTAAAGCTGGACATTTGACGGAGGCAGATAATAATTCTGTACAGAAACGCATATAGTGTGGATAAGACAGAACCGTCAGAGAGGTCCTTTATGGTTAAACTCAAGAAATGGAAAAAGACGGTGGCCACCCTCTTCTGCGCGGCGGCCTGTGCATGGTTTCCTTTCTCTGGATACTGTCCGATTTGGCAGGTGCAGGCAGAGGAAATAAAGCCGTCTGAGTTATACGCCCAGTCAGCAGTCCTTATGGATGCAGAAACAGGGCGTATTTTATATGCAAAAAACGGTCAGGACGAGATGCCGATGGCAAGTACGACGAAGATCATGACATGTATCTTGGCTCTAGAGGAAGGAGATCTATCTGATCGGGTAGGCGTAAGCGGCGAAGCGTCTGCGCAGCCGGAGGTGAGCCTTGGAATGAGGGAGGGGCAGGAATTTTATCTGCGGGATCTTCTGTACTCTTTAATGTTAGAATCCCACAATGATTCCGCAGTGGCGATTGCGGAGCATATCAGTGGCAGCGTAGAAGGATTTGCCCACAAGATGAATGAAAAGGCTGAGGAGATTGGCTGCGATCATACATATTTTATTACACCGAATGGTCTGGATGAGCAGGATGAGACGGGTATCCACCACACAACGGCCAGTGATCTGGCGCGTATTATGAAATATTGTGTCATGGACTCTGAGAAAAAAGAAGACTTCCTTGAAATTACAAGAACGCCCAGTTATTCTTTTTCTGACTGTTCGGGAAACGGAAATTATTCTTGTGTCAATCACAATGCTTTTCTGAAAATGATGGACGGGGCGCTTTCTGGAAAGACGGGATTTACCGCAGCGGCAGGGTATTGCTATGTAGGTGCTCTTCAGGACGACGGCAGGACTTTTATTGTTGCTCTTCTTGCATGTGGATGGCCGAATAATAAAAGTTATAAATGGGCGGATACAAGGAAGCTGATGACCTATGGCATCGAAAATTATTTTTATCAGGAGATCACTCCCGGATTATCGGATGACACGGTAAAAGTGGCAAACGGACTGGCAGACGGCTTCCCACAGAAGGAACCGGTTGAGACAAAGCTCAGGACAGGAGGAGGAATGCGGCGGCTTTTGTTAAGCAGCTCCGAACAGATTGAGACACAGACGGACATTCCATCTGTGATACCAGCTCCTGTAAAAGCGGGGGATAGGTTGGGAAGTATCACATACACGGTAAACGGAAAGGTTGTGGCGTATTACCCTGTATTTGCGGCAGAGAATGTTGGGAAAAGGAACTTTATGGCATGTCTTTTATATGTAATGGGGCAATTTTTGTGACAGAAAGCAGAATAAATTTGCATGTTGATTAAAATAAATCAATAAAAATGATTAAAATTGCCACTGGTTAATCGGTTGTACCTGTGATAGTATGGGTGAGTATAAAATAAAACAATCAAATTGATTAAATATAAGGAGATGCGTGAAGATGGATAATTGGAAGAAATATGAAAAGAGTTATTTTATGCCACCAGAGCCCTGCTATGATTGGGTAAAAAAGGACGCTATCGACAAAGCTCCTATCTGGTGCAGCGTAGATCTGCGCGATGGGAATCAGGCCCTGATCGAGCCTATGAGTTTAGATGAAAAACTGGAATTTTTTCAACTTCTTATAGATGTTGGATTTAAGGTAATTGAAGTAGGATTCCCAGCTGCGTCTGAAACAGAGTACCAGTTTTTGCGAACGCTCATCGAGCAGAACATGATTCCCGACGATGTGACGATTCAGGTGCTGACGCAGGCAAGAGAACATATCATCAAGAGGACGTTTGAAGCAGTCAAGGGCGCGCCTCATGCAATTATCCACGTGTATAATTCTACATCTGTGGCGCAGAGAGAGCAAGTGTTCCGTAAGAATAAAGACGAGATAAAGCAGATTGCTGTGGATGGAGCAAAACTTTTGAAACGTCTGGCAAAGGAGACAAGCGGGAACTTTACATTCCAGTACAGCCCGGAGAGTTTTCAGGGCACAGAGGTAGATTATGCTCTTGAAGTGTGTAACGCCGTGCTGGATATCTGGAAACCGACCAAAAAGAATAAAGCGATTATCAATCTTCCGACAACAGTAGAGAATGCGATGCCTCATGTATTTGCAAGTCAGGTGGAATATTTTAACAAGCATTTGCTCCACAGGGAAAATGTGATCCTCTCCCTGCATCCACATAATGACCGCGGTTCAGGAATCAGCGACGCAGAGTTAGGTGTTCTTGCCGGGGCGGACCGGATTGAGGGAACTCTTTTTGGAAATGGCGAACGGACTGGGAATGTGGATATCATTACACTGGCAATGAATATGTTCTCTCAAGGTGTTAATCCGGGATTAGATTTCTCAAATATGAGTGATATCTGTGAAGTGTATGAGCGTGTAACCCGCATGCGTGTTTCGCCCCGCCAGCCCTATGCGGGAGAGCTTGTGTTCACGGCATTTTCAGGCTCTCATCAGGACGCTATCGCAAAGGGAATGGCGTGGCGAGAGGAGAAGAAATGCGACAAATGGAGCGTGCCTTATCTGCCGATTGATCCGCAGGATGTGGGCAGGAGATATGATTCCGACGTCATCCGCATCAACAGCCAGTCCGGAAAGGGCGGAGTAAACTATATTTTGAAACAGAGCTTTGGAATCAGCCTTCCGGAGAAGATGAAAGAGGAGGTCGGGTATCTCGTCAAAGACGTCTCCGACAAAGCGCACAAAGAGCTTACGCCGGACTGGGTATACCACATATTCGAGGACAATTATATCAATGCGAAATCGGTGTTTACGGTGGATGAGTGCCACTTCAAGCAGGAGGATGGCATTATGGCAGAGGCGACCATCCATCATAACGGTAATAACCGTAAGATCATGGGCGTTGGAAACGGGCGTCTGGACGCGGTCAGCAATGCGATCAAACATTATTTTGACGTCAGTTACGAGTTATCCTTTTATGAGGAGCATTCATTGACAAAAGGCTCTTCTTCAAGAGCTGTCGCCTATGTGGGTGTGGTATGCAATAAACAGCGTTACTGGGGTGTGGGTATCGACGCCGACATTATCAAAGCATCCATCGAGGCTCTTGTGGTCGCTGTAAATAAAATCAAAGAAATCTCAGAATCGCAGGCAGGAAAGGATGAACGGCTCTTAGAGATCACTAACTACATCTATGCAAATTATAAAGATGTGACGCTGGATTCTTTGTCAGAAAAATTCTTCCTTTCGAAACCGTACCTCTCGAAATATATCCGGGAAAAATCGGGAATGACTTTCGGGGATATCTTAAAAAAGATCCGCATGAAGAAAGCAAGAGCAATGTTAAAGAGCAGCAGCGCAACGGTGGAGAGCATAGCCGAATCGGTAGGATACCAGAACGTAGAGCACTTTAACAGGGTGTTTAAAAAGATGTATAATATGACTCCGGTTCAATACCGCAATCGAAAGTAAACAGGGATTGACGAGGATGTGAATGAAGGCAGAGAGCCATATATCATGAAGCGGGTCCGCAAAGGATATATGGCCCTCTGCCTATTGTATTCTTTTCCTTCGCCGAACTCCATTTTATGTGAAAAAATTATCAATTCCTTTGGTTTTTAAATTGAAATTTGGACTATATTGATATATACTAAAATAGGCAGAAATTTTGGTTTTATTTTAAACAAATTTATCAATATGGAGGACTAGGATATGAGCTACAATGCAACAGGAAACTCAGCAAGCAGACGAATTGCCACATTGCTTGATGAGGGCAGTTTTGTTGAAATCGGCGGTGCTGTTACTGCCAGAAGTACGGATTTCAACCTGCAGGAAAAAGAAACTCCGTCCGATGGCGTCATCACCGGATACGGAGTGATCGACGGTAACCTTGTCTATGTATACAGTCAGGACGCGTCGGTCCTCAATGGGGCAATCGGAGAGATGCATGCGAAAAAGATCGCTAATATCTATGACATGGCGATGAAGATGGGCGCGCCGGTGATCGGACTGATCGACTGTGCAGGCTTAAGGCTTCAGGAAGCCACGGACGCTCTGGAAGCGTTTGGAAGCCTATACTATAAACAGAGCATGGCTTCAGGAGTTGTTCCCCAGATCGCGGCGATCTTCGGTATGTGCGGTGGAGGGCTTGCTGTAGTTCCTGGACTGGCCGACTTTACATTTATGGAGGAGAAAGAAGGAAAGCTTTTTGTGAATTCTCCGAATGCTCTGGAAGGAAATGAAATTTCCAGATGCGACACTTCAAGCGCACAGTATCAGAGCGCGACAGCAGGGCTGGTGGACGGCATCGGAACAGAAGCTGATATCCTTGGACAGATCCGGACTCTTGTATGTATGATCCCTGCAAATTATGAGGATGATCTTTCTTATGAGGAATGCACAGATGATTTGAATCGTGTCTGTGCGGACATTGCGAATGCGGCGGAGGATGCCTCCATCGTTCTTTCACAGATTGCAGATGACCAGATCTTTTTCGAGATGAAGAAGGATTATGCAAAAGAAATGGTGACAGGATTTATCCGTCTCAATGGCATGACGGTAGGAGCAGTGGCAAATCGCACAAAAATATACGGCGCTGACGGTACCGAAGAAGCGTCTTATGATTGTGCGCTTACAGTGGATGGATGTAAAAAGGCCATCGACTTTGCAAACTTTTGCGACGCTTTCTCAATCCCGGTGCTCACCCTGACAAATGTGGCGGGATTTGCCGCCACGACAGAGTCGGAGAAGAACATGGCAAGAGCAGTGGCGAGAATGACATATACGTTTGCGAATGCCACAGTTCCGAAGGTGAATATAATCGTAGGCAAAGCTTACGGAAGCGCATATATCGCGATGAACAGCAAATCTGTGGGGGCGGACATAGTTTATGCATGGCCGGAGGCTGAGATCGGCATGATGGAAGCGGATCTTGCGGCGAAGATCATGTATGCGGATGCGGACGCTGACACTTTGAAAGAGAAGGCAGATAAGTACAGAGATCTGCAGTCCAGCCCGATGTCAGCGGCGAGAAGAGGCTATGTAGACGCGATCATTGATCCCGCTGACACAAGGAAATATGTGATCGGTTCATTTGAGATGCTGTTCACAAAGAGAGAGGACCGGCCGGATAAGAAGCACGGTACGGTTTAGTGAGGTGAGGCGAAGTGAAGAAAAAAATCAGTTTAATAGGACTTGTCCTCATCCTTGTTTTCGGTTTCACGGGATGCGGCAAGTCCGATACGGCAGAATATGATCAGGCAATGCTTGAGCAGTACGCGGATTTTATCGTCCAGAACTTCAGTGCAATGTCTGAAACAGACTTTGAGAGTTTCTCCGATATGTCGGATTTGGAATTGGATCTGACGCTTCTCAATACTGGCGTTCCAGTCTCGGGGGAAAACTTCCTTACAATGATCGAGGCATGGAAAGTGGGACAGGATGAGTGCGGTTTGTTTGTCAGCCTCGGAGACTATACCATGGAGACAACAAACGACGGAGCGACACTTAGCGCAGAGGCAGATTTTGAAGAAAAAGACGGCACCATCGAATTTGCTTTTGACGAAAGTATGAATATGGAGAGCATCACGGTATCCGCTCACTATACAACGGGTGAGATCCTTGAGAAAGCAGCCCTAAACACGATCCTTGGTATGGGAACCGTGTTCGTGGTACTGATCTTTATCTCCTTTATTATTTCACTGTTTAAACTGATTCCTGTTCTTGAGAAGAAATTTAGAAAGGGACCCAAGGCAGAGACAGTTCAGGAATCCGCACCGGCAGCTCCAGCATCCGCGACGGATGAAATAGATGACGGTGAGCTTGCTGCAGTGATCGCAGCGGCGGTCGCGGCGGCGGAAGGCACATCTACAGACGGATTTATCGTACGCTCAATCAAGAGAAGAAAATCAAATAGATGGAATTGATAAGGAGGATCATAAAATGAAAAATTATACGATTACAGTAAACGGAAATGTATACGATGTGATAGTTGAGGAAAAAGGCGCGGGTGCGGCACCGGCAGCTCCGAAAGCGGCTCCGGCGGTATCAGCGGCAGCGCCAAAGGCAGCTCCGGCTCCGAAAGCGTCAGGCTCAGGTAAGATTCAGGTAAAGGCGGGAGCGGCAGGAAAGGTATTCCAGATCCCGACAAGCGTTGGACAGAGCGTACAGCCGGGTGACGCAGTCGTTATCATCGAGGCGATGAAGATGGAGATCCCGGTCGTTGCTCCGGAGGCAGGAACAATCGCCAGCATTGACGTGGCAGTGGGCGATTCCGTAGAGGCGGGAGCAGTGCTTGCCACATTAAACTAGTTACCAACCTAGGAGGTCTTACAAATGGAATATATTTCAACAACATTGGGGAACCTCGTAGAGCAGACTGCCTTCATGAACCTCACATGGGGAAACCTGATCATGATCGGTGTTGCCTGCGTATTCCTCTTTCTGGCGATAAGACACGGCTTTGAGCCGCTTTTGCTTGTCCCGATTGCATTCGGTATGCTTCTTGTGAATATCTATCCTGATATCATGATCCATCCCGAAGACGCATCCAACGGGACAGGCGGACTTTTGTACTATTTCTATTTACTTGACGAATGGTCTATCCTTCCGTCGCTGATTTTTCTTGGTGTCGGGGCAATGACAGATTTTGGCCCCCTGATCGCTAACCCGAAGAGCTTTCTCCTCGGAGCGGCGGCACAGTTCGGTATCTTTGCCGCTTATTTAGGAGCGATGGCAATGGGATTTTCTGACAAGGCTGCTGCGGCAATCTCTATTATCGGCGGTGCTGACGGCCCGACATCCATTTTCCTTGCTGGTAAACTACAGCAAACAGCGATTTTAGGTCCGATTGCGGTGGCGGCTTACTCATATATGTCGCTGGTGCCAATCATTCAGCCGCCGATTATGAAGCTGCTCACTACAGAGAAAGAGCGCAAGATCAAGATGGAGCAGCTCCGCCCAGTATCAAAACTAGAGAGGATACTTTTTCCGATTATTGTTACGATTGTTGTCTGTGTGATTCTTCCGACAACGGCTCCGCTTGTCGGCATGCTCATGCTCGGAAACTTGTTCAAAGAGTCCGGCGTAGTAAGACAGCTTACAGATACAGCGGCTAACGCCCTGATGTATATCGTTGTTATTTTGCTCGGTACATCCGTAGGTGCTACAACGAGCGCGGAAGCGTTCCTGAATATGGATACGATCAAAATTGTTATCCTTGGACTGGTCGCATTTGCGTTTGGTACAGCCGCGGGAGTTCTCTTTGGAAAGCTCATGTGCTGGGCGACAAAGGGCAAGGTAAATCCATTGATCGGTTCCGCGGGAGTATCCGCCGTGCCTATGGCAGCACGTGTATCCCAGAAAGTCGGGTCTGAAGCTGATCCGACGAATTTTCTGCTCATGCACGCCATGGGTCCGAATGTGGCGGGAGTTATCGGTACAGCAGTAGTAGCGGGAACATTTATGGCGATCTTTGGCGTTAAGTAATAAATGGAGGACAGATAAATGGCAGAAATAGAAAAAAAACCGGTTAAAATAGTAGAGACCATCCTGCGTGACGCGCATCAGTCCC
>NHCFR00700__coassemble_1583_pt1 | contig 15471 bp, 15 predicted proteins | sample NHCFR00700__metabat2_low_PE_003 | metagenome-assembled genome bin NHCFR00700 | reverse complement strand
TACGGAAAAAGGCGGGTCTGTGTCAGATCCGCCTTCTGTCATTGCGTGTTTGTACGAAAGATGTATTATGTCTGCGGGATTGCCTTTATACTCCTGCCCGCTTTATCGCCGCTTTCAGTTTCGGCCCTGCAAGCACCGTGACGATGATCTTCACAGCGTCGCCGGGCAGATAAGGAATCACGCCGATGAGAAGTGCGGATGTAAATGAAAGTTCCATCTGCCATGCCAGCCATATGGTTCCGAAGAAGTAGCATACTGCCATACCCAGTACCATACCAGCGATTGCGGCAGTATTTTTCCCGGGGAAACGCTTCATGAAGAATCCCTGTATCAGGGCAAGGAAGATAAATCCGATCAGATATCCTCCGGTCGGGCCGGCGAGTTTGCCGAGACCGCCGCTGAATCCGGAGAATACAGGAAGCCCCACTGCGCCAAGTGCCAGATATACGAGGAAGCAGATGGTTCCCCCTTTTAACTCCAGCAGGTAGACCGCGATAAATACGGCAAAGTTGGTAAATGAGATCGGAACAGGGCTCATGGGGAGCGGGATAGTTAACGGTCCGAGAATACAGATGACCGCAGTCATCAGACCGATGAGTGTAACTTGTCTTGTGCGGGTAGATGCTTTACTTTCTGTCATGATGCAATACTCCTTTTCTGCTGTAAGTATATCAGAGGGAGATGACTCCCGCCTCTATAGGAGGTGAGAAACAAATCCGTATCAGTGGCGGGTGTCAATCTTCCTCTGATATACGCTGCGCGAGGATGCGCAGGGATTCGGAAAAGAATGATGTCAGCAGAGCTGACCCGAATCCCGCGCCAAGACTCGCAGGCGAGTCTTGAATCTGCGAAACATCCTGAGGCAGGATGCGTCGTTAAAAGCCTTCTGACAGTATAAGGACTTAGAAACAAAATGTCAATTCGCCGCAAAAAAATTGAGACTGCCATGAGAAGAATGAGAAGATTCCTCTGATTTATGAAAAATTCATGAAGAAGGTGCTTCCTTCTCTGCGCTTGTGGTATAATGAGCGCATAGCGGCGAGCGTACTCTGACATACAACCGCACTGCGGATGCTCGCATCACGCAGGGCGGCTGTATGTCAGAGTATGTGAGTGCAACGGACAGCGAGAAGGAGCGGAGCGGATTCGAGCTGGGCGAGTCGCTATGCGCGGAAAAACAGATATGTGAGTGTAACGGACAGCGAGAAGGAGCGAAGCGGATTCGAGCTGGGCGAGTCGCTATGCGCGGATTAGAGGAGTTCAGGGAAAGAGTTAAGATATGTTTGGCTATGTGACGATACATGAACCAGAGTTAAAGGTAAAGGATTTCAAGAAGTATAAGGCGTATTACTGCGGGTTATGCCGTGTGCTCAAGGAAGAGTACGGATTGATCGGGCAGATGACACTCACGTATGACATGACGTTTGCTATCATCCTGCTTTCTTCGTTATATGAGAGCGAAACTATACAGGAACAGCATCGCTGCAAAGTGCATCCTGTACGAAAACAGCTGATGCTCCGGAATGAGATCACGTCTTATGCGGCGGCGATGAACGTTCTGCTGGCATACTATCATCTGGAAGACGACTGGCAGGATGAGCGGAAGGTCGGAAGCCTTGTGACGAAAAATATGGTGCGCGGCAAGGTGAAGCGTATCATTGAACAGTATCCGAGGCAGAGCAGAGCAATCCGTTCTTCTCTTAAAGAACTTTCGAAATGTGAAAAGGAGCAGAGTACGGATATTGACAGGACCGCGGGATGCTTCGGACGATTGATGGAAGAACTTTTTGTATACCGGAAAGACGTCTGGGAGAAGGAACTGCGGCAGATGGGCTTTTACATGGGAAAATTCATCTACATCATGGATGCCTATGAGGATCTTCCGGAGGATCTGAAAAAGGGGAGATATAATCCGCTTCGGAAGATCTTCCGTCAGAATGGTTATGAAGAGCGCATAAAGGATATCCTGTGTATGATGATCGCGGAAAGCACGGCGTCTTTCGAGCGTCTGCCGTGTCTGATGGATGTAGACATTTTGCGGAATATATTGTATGATGGAGTATGGAGTCGCTATAATAAGATACAGATGAAAAGAAGTGAGGATCAGAAAAATGACAAAAAATCCATATGAGGTGCTCGGCGTATCACCGAGCGCGTCAGATGATGAAATAAAGAAAGCGTACCGGGATCTGACAAGGAAGTATCATCCGGACGCAAATGTAGATAATCCGCTGGCAGATCTGGCGGAAGAGAAGTTTAAGGAAGTGCAGGAGGCGTATGATACCATTATGCGTGAGCGCTCTTCTGGAAATGCGGGCGGTTATTCCTATGGCGGTGCCGGAAGTTCGGGCAGTTACGGAGGCTCAACGGGCTATGGAAGCGGCTATCAGAACGGTCAGATCGACCCGAGGCTTCAGGCAGCTGTGAATTATATTAACAGCAGGCGTTACAGGGAAGCACTGAATACGCTGGATCAGGTGCCGGAGAGATCTGCTCTCTGGTATTATCTGAGCGGATGTGCCAATGCAGGAATGGGAAATAATGTGCTTGCGCGTGACCATGCGGCGCAGGCAGTCAATATGGAGCCGAACAATCCGCAGTACCGTCAGCTTCTGAATCAGCTTGAGTTCTCAAGCAGAAGATATCAGGGAAGCCCTTATGGCAGTGGGTACGGTATGGGAGGATCATCCTGCGGAACAGGCAATATGTGCTGTGATCTGTTTATCGCGGATCAGCTTTGTGAATGTATGGGAGGAGATCTGTGTTCATGCATGTAAAAGCAAAAACATTGGCATTCGGCGGTCTGCTGCTCGCGCTTACCGTAGTTTTTATGGCCCTGGGCAGCGTGATCGAGACAAGCACTTTATTTTTACTGGCAGCGGCGTCTTATTTCGTCGGTATCGTTATCCGAGAATTCGGACTGCGGATGGGCGGCGCGTTTTATATAGCGGCTGTCCTGCTCGGATTTATTACGGCGCCGAATAAGTTTTATGTGTTTACATTTACAGCGATGGGATTCTATATCTGGGGGATCGAAGCAGTGTGGAGATGGCTGGAGAAGCAGCCTCAGTACAAGAACCGCGGAGTGATCTTCTGGATATCAAAATATGTGATTTTTAATATTGTGTATGTTCCGATTGTTTTCCTGTTCCGTGACCTGCTCTTTGGGCAGGCGATATCGGATGCAATCCTGATTGGTGTGCTGGCGGGAGGCCAGGCCGGTCTCTTCATATATGACAGAGCGTATGATTATGTGCAGGTTCATGTGTGGGGAAGACTGCGGGGCAGGATGCTGGGGTAACCCCGAGGGAATACAATAGATAGAAAAACGGATTTGCACCGTGTGCCTGTTATGGGGACACGGTTTTTTAAATAAAAAGGATGAGCCACGCGGTCCGTGGCTCAAAGGGGGAAAAAGTTTATGAAAAAGTGTTCTTCTTTAAGAACAACTATAGTATAAAAAACAGTTGTGTAAAAAGTGTGATGAAGTTTTGAATGGATTATGAACATTTTTCAAATAATTATTTATATAAGTTCTCTTGTCATTTGTTGAAAAAAGAGTTATATTAGTATCTGTAAAAGGAATAAATCTTCGGGGTCGGGTGAAAGTCCCAACCGGCGGTATAGTCCGCGACCCGCTTTTATGAGCGGCTGAACCGGTGACTTTCCTATAGGGAAAGAATTCCGGTACCGACAGTATAGTCTGGATGAGAGAAGAGAACATACTTATTGGAATTTAATTATTCCGTAAGCAGCTTCACAGAGGAAGGTAATAACGCCCCGGACATTAAAGTCCGGGGTTCTTTTTTGGGGGAAAGCCATTTGGATTCGCAGAAGATGTAGCTGGGCTGGCCCCATTCCTCTATGCCGCGGTCTCTCCTTAGAAGAGTTCCTTTACAAAAATAACAACAGCCCATAAAGGGCAGGAAAAGGAGAGCAATATGACAGAACAGACAGACCAGCAGAATCTGGCAGCAAGCAGCAAGACATTGAAAGTTGTGAAGATGGGAGTGATGGTGGCGATTTCGGTCGCGCTGGTGTACTTGATTCACTTTCCGATCTTCCCTATTGTGTCATTTCTTGAGTATGATCCGGCCGATATACCGATACTGATTGGAACCTTTGCCTTCGGGCCGCTGGCAGGACTTGTCCTGACCGTGGTGACTTCCGTAGTTCAGGGGCTGACTGTGAGTGCAGGCAGTGGGCTCTACGGTATTCTGATGCATGTGATCGCCACAGGGGTTTTTGTATTGGTATCTGGCACTATTTATCATAAGAATAAGACGAGGAAAACAGCAGTTATAGCCCTTGTATGCGGTGCAGCTGCGATGGCACTGGTCATGATGGGAGCGAATATGGTTATTACTCCGGCTTTCATGGGAGTGCCAGTGGATGCTGTATGGGATCTCATGCCTTTTATCGTCGGCTTTAATGTCATTAAAGCGGGAATCAATGGCGCTGTGACATTTGTATTGTATAAAAGGATTGCGAATTTCCTCCGGCGGTAATGAGTAAATAAAAAAATTGACAGTAAGCTGACCGTGTATTATAATACGACCCGTAACATTTTTGTAATATATGTAATAAATATGAAAATATAAGAATATATTTTAAATATATCTGTAAAAATATTGCAATGAAATGGACGGAGGAGTATATGAAACATGATCAGATGAGGCGTTTCTTGCGCAGATTGTACGCAGGGATTGCTGCCGCGGTGCTAATGACAGGATTTACGAGTATAGCGGCGGAAGTGGATATGCCGGAAACAAATGTAAAAACAGAATCTTTTCGCCGGGATCTCTCGGGGAGTGCAGGGAGTATCTGTGGGAAGGTGCTAGGTGAGACAAAAGAGACGATAGAGGCAGCGCATGAAGCGTACCTTGCTCAAATAGAAGAAAGAAAGGCTGAAGAGGAAGCGAAGAGACTTGCAGAGGCACAGATGGCGTCAGTCCCCGTATCATCAGCAGATGAGGAACTTCTGGCAGCGCTGATTTTTTGTGAAGCAGGGAATCAGCCATATGAGGGACAGGTAGCTGTGGGAGCAGTAGTTATGAACCGCGTGCGAAGCGCATCCTATCCCAATACGGTCAGAGAAGTGATCTATCAGTCGGGCCAGTTTACTCCTGCGATGACCGGGTGGCTTGATTCTGTGCTGGCGAGTGGAGGATATACAGACTCTGCGAGACAGGCGGCTCAGGATGCTTTGGCGGGAGGCAATCCTGTGGGAGAATGTCTTTATTTCAGTACAGGAGGATATGGTATGCAGATAGGGGATCATTATTTTCATTGAGGTTATAAAGCATACTTTGTTGGCAATCTTCCAATAAGGTGATATGATATCCGAAGAAACAGACACAGCAGGGCGACAGGATGCGTGTCTGCAAGAAATAAAGAGAAATGGAGGAAACGGGCGGCATGAAGTTTTTATTTGCATCAGACTCGTTTAAAGGTACAATCTCATCGCGTAGGACGGCAGAACTTCTCGCAAAGGCGGCCAAGGAGATCTTTCCCGGCTGTGAGTGCGTCGGCGTGGAGATGGCGGACGGAGGAGAAGGGACGACCGACGCCGTGATCTCCGCGGTGGGAGGCGGTAGGATAGAAGCGAAAGTACATGGACCGCTCTGGGAAGAGAGGGTAAGCTGCTACGGAAAAATAGATGACAGGCGGGCCGTTATGGAGATGGCAGCTGCCTCAGGCCTCCCCCTGGTGCCGTGGGAAGAAAGAAACCCTCTTAAAACCACTACGTTTGGGACGGGTGAGATGATAAGTGATGCCATAAAAAGAGGCTTCCGTGACATTTCCATTGCCATCGGAGGTTCTGCAACCAATGACGGTGGGATTGGATGTATGCGGGCTCTTGGCGTGCGTTTTCTGGACGAAAACGGCAGGGAATTGAACGGCTGCGGAGAGGATTTGATCCGCATCCGCAATATTGATGCGTCAGGTATGGATCCCCGCGTGTCTGAGTGCAGATTCACTGTTATGTGTGATGTAACTAACCCTCTCTGTGGAAAGAACGGGGCAACTTATACTTTCGGAAAACAAAAGGGAGGAACCTCGGAGATATTGGATGAACTGGAAGAGGGCATGAAGAACTACCGGGATATCTTGAAGCACAAATACGGGGTCGATATGGACCAGATGCCCGGCGCTGGTGCAGCGGGCGGTCTGGGAGCCGCGCTTATGGTGTTTCTCGGTGCGGAGCTCAAATCAGGAATCAGCGCAGTGCTCGATTTGGTAGACTTTGACAGAAAACTAGAAGAGGTTTCCCTTGTCGTCACAGGTGAGGGGGCGACAGACTGGCAGTCAGCTTTCGGAAAAGTGATTCAGGGTATTGGAATAAGATGTAAGGCACGCGGTATTCCGGCAGTGGCTCTGGTTGGGAGCATGGGGAGAGGCGCGGAGAATATTTTTGAGTATGGGATTGAATCCATTATGACAACAGTGAATGGTGCAATGCCACTTTCGGAGGCTTTGGATCGTGCAGAAGAACTGTATTTAGATGGCGCAAGAAGAATGTTCCGTATGCTGAGAGCAGGGAAGACTTTATCAGAATGATGCTGTTGGGAGAATGGGCCAGATGGATATCAAGGTAAGACCATATGAAACAGGAGACGCAAAGGACACAGTCATGATCTGGAATCAGGTCGTGGAGGAAGGCGTGGCGTTTCCGCAGACAGAATTATTGACAGAAACGACAGGTGATATATTTTTTAAAGAGCAGTCTTTTACGGGAATCGCTTATGATTGTGAATTCGGAGGAATTGTCGGGCTCTATATCCTCCATCCGAATAATGTCGGACGGTGCGGTCATATCTGCAATGCCAGTTATGCGGTGCGAGCAGATGTGAGAGGAAGACATATCGGCGAGCTTCTTGTGAAGCATTGTATAGAGAAAGGGAAAGAATTGGGATTCCGTATTCTTCAGTTCAATGCGGTGGTAAGTAGCAATACTCATGCTCTCAGACTTTATGAGAAACTGGGGTTTGTGCGGCTTGGAATTGTGCCGGGCGGCTTTCTCATGAAAGAGGGGCATTATGAAGACATTACCCTGTACTATTATGTGCTTTAAGCACATATTTTGCAAAACGTATTTTTATACGGATAAACAACTGGGGGATCTGATTTGGAATTTTACTTTTAATATTGTCTGTGGATCCTAAAAAATGTAATCTTTGGAAGATGAAAGGCAGGCGAATGAAGCACTCCGCACCCGGAAAAACTAAAGACATGAACCCCGGAATTCGGGATGAAACAGCAGGCATTAGCTTTTAATAAAGCATGCCTGTTTTTGTAAGGAAAGAAAAATCGAGAGGAGAACAAGCCATGGACAGACAATTACCCATCAGGGATATATTCGCAAGGGAGATTCTTGATTCGAGGGGAAATCCTACAATAGAGGCAGAGGTGCTGGCGGGAGAAGACACGGTGGGCAGAGCGTCAGTGCCCTCTGGCGCATCTACCGGGAAGTATGAGGCGGTGGAGCTTCGGGATGGGGAGAAGCGCTATCACGGAAAAGGTGTAGAACAGGCGGTGGAAAATGTAAACAGCCGCCTAGCGTGCGCGGTTATCGGGATGAATGTATTTGATCAGGAGGAGATCGACCGTGCGCTAGTCCGAGCGGATGGGACGGAGAATAAAAGCAATCTAGGGGCAAATGCGCTTCTGGGTGTGTCCATGGCAGCGGCAAGAGCGGCTGCCGATGTGCTTAAGATACCGTTGTACCGCTATTTGGGAGGAGTGGGAGCAAAGAAAATGCCGGTTCCTATGATGAATATTTTAAACGGAGGAGTACATGCTGATAATGCACTTGACTTTCAGGAGTTTATGATCGTCCCGGTAAAAGAGGTGTCCTTTCGCGAACGGCTGCGCGTTTGCGCGGAGGTCTATCATACGCTGAAAACGGTTCTGCAAAAGCAAAGGTTGCACACCGCGGTGGGGGACGAGGGAGGATTTGCACCGGACATTGGGAATACACGGGAAGCATTACGCCTTTTAAGGGATGCTGTGGAACAGGCAGGCTATCGGATGGGGAAGGATATCAAGATTGCAGTGGACGCAGCTGCGTCCGAGTTGTACGACGAAGAGCGGAAGGTTTATGTCTTTCCGGGTGAAAGTAAGATATGTGGATACGAGGTTGCAAGGACGAGGGAGGAAATGATCGGTTGTTATGAGGAAATGATTGAGGAATTCCCGATATGTTCCATTGAGGACGCTCTCGATGAGGAAGACTGGGAGGGATGGAAGATTTTGACAGATCGCATCGGAGACAAGGTGCAGCTTGTCGGGGATGATCTCTTTGTCACCAATGTAAAACGACTGCAAAAAGGGATTGAGCTTGGGGCTGCCAATGCCATTTTGATCAAGATTAACCAGATTGGTACGCTAACAGAGGCGTTTCAGGCGATCCGTACAGCTCAGGAGGCGGGATACCATGCGGTTATCTCTCACCGCTCCGGGGAGACAGAGGATACGATGATTGCTGATATTGCTGTGGCATTCAACGCAGGACAGATTAAGACCGGGGCGCCCTGCCGTTCGGAGCGTGTGGCAAAATACAATCAGCTTTTGAGGATTGAGGAACAATTAGGAGAAGGAGAGAGAACACAGGACGGTCCGCCGGCATGCTAGAAAGCAGGGCCGGGAAATCCAGCCCATATGTCTGTGTGGAGGTTGCATATGGGCTTTAGGACTGTTATACTTGTACGCAGGGACAGTGGCCGGTATGATGATCAGTATGGATAACATCATAGGTGGCCCGGATAACGGGAAGCTGCCGAAGGCAGATACATATAAGAAGACAAGAGAATATGCGGCGAAGTTCAAAGAGAAGAGCGGCACCTATTACTGCCGGGCGCTTCCTTTCCTACACATGTGGTATAATAATTAGGAAAGCAAAGGAGATCAGACATGAGTATATATAGCCTTACAGCATATGAAGTAATGCAGGAGAAAGAACTCTCGGGTTTGGGATCAAAGGGGATTCTCCTGAGACATAAAAAGACTGGGGCAAGAGTGCTTCTCATGGAAAACGACGATGAGAACAAGGTATTTGCGATCGGATTTCGCACTCCGCCGGCAGACAGCACGGGCGTGCCGCATATTATGGAACATTCCGTGTTATGCGGATCCCGGGAGTTCCCTGTAAAAGATCCATTTGTGGAGCTGGTGAAAGGTTCTCTCAATACATTTTTGAATGCGATGACTTATCCTGACAAAACGGTCTACCCTGTGGCAAGTTGTAATGACAAGGACTTCCAGAACCTGATGCACGTTTATATGGACGCGGTATTTTATCCGAATATCTATCAGCATGACAAGACTTTCCGGCAGGAGGGATGGAGCTATAAGCTGGACAGGCCGGATGGAGAGCTGAAGCTTTCCGGTGTAGTATATAATGAGATGAAAGGCGCGTTTTCTTCTCCTGAAGGAGTGTTGGACCGTGTGATCTTAAATTCGCTTTTCCCGGATACATCCTATGCAAATGAATCTGGAGGCGATCCGGAGGTGATTCCGGAGCTCACCTATGAACAGTTCCTTGAATTTCATCGGAAATACTATCATCCGTCCAATAGCTACATCTATCTATACGGCGATATGGATATGGAAGAAAAATTAAGATGGCTGGATGAAAAATACTTGTCAGACTTTGAGAAAATTCAGATTGATTCTAAGATCAAATATCAGGAAGCATTTTCTGAAATGCGAGAGATTGTGCAGGAATATTCCATAGCAAGTAACGAAAATGAGGTCGATAATACTTATCTTTCGTACAATAAGGTCATCGGAACTTCATTGGATGAAAAACTATACCTTGCATTTCAGATACTGGATTATGCTCTTTTGTCAGCACCGGGTGCTCCGCTTAAAAAAGCACTCTTAGACGCGGGCATGGGAAAAGATATTATGGGATCATACGATAACGGGGTGTACCAACCTATCTTCTCTGTGATTTCTAAAAATGCAAATATAGAGCAGAAAGAGGAATTTATCCGTGTGATTGAGGATACGCTTACTGATATTGTAAAGAACGGGGTGGATAAAAAAGCTCTCCGCGCAGGGATTAACTATCATGAATTTCGTTTTCGTGAGGCGGATTTCGGGAATTATCCGCGGGGACTGATGTATGGACTGCAGTTATTTGACAGTTGGCTTTATGATGAGGAGAAGCCGTTCATCCATATGGAGGCGATTCCAGTGTTTGAGTTCCTGAAAAGTCAAGTGGAGTCCGGATATTTCGAAGAACTGATCCAGACATATCTGATTGACAATACTCACGGCGCAGTAGTAATTATTCGTCCTGAAAAAGGGCGTACTGCACGAATGGACCGGGAACTTTCCGAGAAACTTAGAGCTTATAAGGAGAGCCTCTCCGACGAGGAAATCGAGGAGCTTGTGCGCTCCACGAAAGAGTTGGAAGAATATCAGGAAGAAGAATCCTCGCCTGAGGATCTGGCGAAGATTCCGGTATTAAAGAGAGAAGATATCTCCCACGAGACCGCACCCATCTGCAATGAAGAGATGGATGTAGACGGAGTGAAGGTAGTGCATCACAACGTAGAGACAAATGGAATCGGCTATGCGACGCTTATGTTTGATTTGTCGGATATCAGCGAAGAACTGCTTCCTTATGTGGGAATTTTACAGAATGTTCTGGGCATCATTGACACGGCAAATTATGAGTACGGGGAACTGTTCAATGAGATCAACGTCCATACGGGAGGCATCGGCACATCCTTGGAGCTTTATGCCGATGTGACAAAAGTAAGGGAAAAGGAGTTCCGCGCTACGTTTGAAATGAAGGGTAAGGCGCTTTATCCGAAGATGGACATCCTCTTTGCTATGATGCGTGAAATTCTTATGGAATCAAAGCTGGAGGACGCGAAACGCTTAAAGGAGATTATTGCCATGCTGCGCTCACGTCTCCAGATGTCCTTCCTCTCTTCCGGGCATACCACAGCCGCACTGCGGGCGTTATCCTATACTTCGCCGATCGCCAAATTTAAGGATGATACGGACGGAATCGGGTTCTATGAGGTTGTCAAAACAATCGAGGAAGATTTTGAAGGGCACAAAGAAGAGCTGATCCGCAATCTGAAAATGATCGCAAGGAAGATCTTCAGAGCTGACAACCTGATGGTAAGTTATACGTCGGCTGAAGAAGGGCTTGCGCCGATACGTTCGGCATTTGATGTTGTGAGAAATGGACTGAATGACACGCTGCCTGCCGATGGGGGCAACGCAGCAGATATGCCGTGCATTATCCACTGCGCAAAGCTCAATGAAGGTTTTAAGACTTCTTCGAAGGTACAGTATGTGGCAAGAGCAGGTAATTTCATTGACGGGGGAGCCGAATATGTGGGTGCTCTTCAGATATTAAAGGTGATTTTAAGTTATGATTATCTCTGGCAGAATGTCCGTGTCAAAGGCGGGGCATACGGCTGTATGAGCAATTTTAACCGCATCGGGGAAGGATATCTGATATCATATCGCGACCCGAATCTCGAGAAAACACTCGAAGTGTATGAAGGAGTTGTGAATTATCTCGAGAACTTTGATGTAGACGACCGTGACATGAACAAGTTTATCATTGGAACGATCAGCAATATTGACCGGCCCATGAATCCAGCGGCAAAAGGAAGCCGTTCTATGAACCTGTATATGAACCGTGTCACAGAAGAGATGATACGAAGAGAGCGGGACGAGATATTAAATGCCGGAAAAGACGATATCCGGGCGCTGGCGAAAGTGGTCCGGGCAATGCTGGACGCAGATTTACTGTGCGTGATTGGAAGTGAGGAAAAGATTGAGGAGCAGAAGGCACTCTTCATGGAAGTCAAGACGTTAAGCTGAGTGCAGGGAAATGGAAGGAAAGCCAAAATGAGGAAGAATATATGAGAGAAGATTTTAAATCTGGATTTGTGACGCTGATCGGAAGACCCAACGTGGGAAAATCCACGCTGATGAATCATCTGATTGGGCAGAAAATCGCGATCACGTCCAACAAACCCCAAACCACGAGAAACCGTATCCAGACAGTTCTGACTACGGAGGAGGGGCAGATTGTGTTTGTGGACACTCCGGGGATCCATAAGGCAAAAAATAAGCTTGGTGAATACATGGTAAATATTGCAGAGCGCTCACTAAATGAGGTTGATGTGGTGCTTTGGCTTGTAGAGCCGTCCACATTTATTGGCGCGGGTGAGCGGCATATCATAGACCAGCTTAAGAAGGTGAAAACACCTGTGATCCTTGTTATCAATAAGATCGACATGGTGAAGAAAGAGGGGCTGTTTCCTGTCATTGATCTGTACCGAAAGGAGTATGATTTTGCTGAGATCGTTCCTGTGTCAGCGCGCAGCGGTGACAATACGGACGAGCTTGTGAAAGTGATATTGAAATATCTTCCATACGGTCCGCAGTTCTATGATGAAGAGACGGTTACAGACCAGCCGGAGCGCCAAATCGTGGCGGAAGTCATCCGTGAGAAAGCGCTCCACAGCTTAAATGAGGAGATTCCCCACGGCATCGCGGTAGCCATTGACCGCATGAAGATGGAGAAAAAGGTCATGCACATCGACGCTACTATCATCTGTGAGCGGGATTCGCACAAGGGTATTATTATCGGAAAGCAGGGGACAATGCTCAAGAAGATCGGCAGTACGGCACGTTATGAGATCGAGAGGATGCTGGACTGCCGGGTAAATCTGAAATTGTGGGTTAAGGTGCAGAAGAACTGGCGGGACAGTGATTTTCTGATGAAGAATTTCGGATACAGGGAAGATGAGATGTAATTTATAGGGAAAAATAAAATTGTCAAGGCATATTTCGGAAAAAGCATCTGGTATTTTTTATACAGTATACTCATTTTAGAAATCGGAGAACCTAAATTTATCAAGAAGAACTACGGTTAATGCAAATAAATTGCACGGCAAAATTTATGCGGGGCAGAATGTGCCGGAAGTTCTGATCACATATGAAGAGGTGAACCGATGAGAGAGACATACTGGGAGAAGTTTATGGCAACAGGAAGCGTGGCGGATTATCTTACCTACAAGATGCAACAGCATACCGCTGGAAAGGAAGAGAAGACAGGCAGGTGTAAGCAGCCAGGGCGGCAGGGCGGAACTGGCAAGGAAGAGGGCGGCACAGTGCTTTGGCGGTAGAAAGGGGAAGCGTGAATCAGATCGTACTGACGGGCATGGTGCTCTCCACGATGCCGGTAGGGGAATATGACCGGCGGGTGGTTATACTGACAAAAGAATATGGAAAGATATCGGCTTTTGCCAAGGGTTCCAGACGACCCAATAGTCCGCTGGTGGGAGCCGTAAATCCTTTTTCCTTTGGAGAATTTACAATGTACGAGGGGCGGACTTCCTACACGATCCAGTCCGCCAGTATTTCCAATTATTTTGCCGAGCTAAGGCGGGATATGATCGGGGCGTATTATGGGTTCTATTTTTTGGAATTTGCCGATTATTATACGAAAGAATTTAATGATGAGAGGGAAATGCTAAAGCTTCTCTATCAGACCATGCGCGCGCTTACAAATCCGCATATTTCAGACCGGCTTATACGTTACATATTCGAATTAAAAGCGCTGGTAATCAATGGGCAGGCGCCACAGGTTTTCCAGTGCGTTACGTGTGGAGACAAAGACAGACAGTCTGTGTTCAGCGCGGTGAAAGGCGGGATTGTGTGCAGTGAGTGCGTTGCCGGGGTGATCGACGACATGGTGTTAGATAATTCGACTTTATATAGCATGCAATATATAGAATCTAGTAGTATTGAGAAGTTATACACATTTACTGTGACGGAGAAAGTGCTTGATGAGTTAGGAAGAGTGATGGGGAGACTTATGGAAGTGTACGTGGGCAGAAAGTTTAAATCATTAGAGATACTGGAGACTCTGCTGTAAATCCCTTGAAAAATATGGATACACCCGTTATAATAAGTACCAATTGAGTAAAAGAATGTGAGGAACATAAACTATGGTTGAAAAGACAATGGATAAAATCGTAGCGCTGGCAAAATCAAGGGGATTTGTATATCCGGGGTCTGAGATCTACGGCGGGCTTGCGAATACATGGGATTACGGCAATCTTGGTGTGGAGTTAAAAAACAATGTGAAAAGGGCATGGTGGAAGAAGTTTGTGCAAGAAAATCCATACAATGTTGGAGTGGATTGCGCAATTTTGATGAATCCTCAGACATGGGTGGCGTCCGGACATCTGGGTGGATTCAGTGATCCGTTGATGGATTGTAAGGAGTGCCATGAACGCTTTCGCGCCGATAAACTGATCGAGGACTACTGCGAGGAGAAGGGGATTACTTTAGAGGGATCTGTGGACGGATGGTCTCAGGAACAGATGACTGCGTTTATCGAGGAACATCAGATCTCATGCCCAACCTGTGGCAAACATAATTTTACGGATATCCGTCAGTTCAACCTGATGTTTAAGACATTTCAAGGTGTGACCGAGGAGGCAAAGAATACCGTATATCTTCGTCCGGAGACTGCGCAGGGTATTTTCGTGAATTTTAAAAATGTACAACGTACTTCCAGAAAGAAGCTGCCTTTTGGAATTGCTCAGATTGGAAAATCTTTCCGAAATGAGATTACTCCGGGAAACTTTACGTTCCGTACAAGAGAGTTCGAGCAGATGGAGCTGGAGTTTTTCTGCAAGCCGGACACAGATCTGGAGTGGTTCGACTACTGGAAGAACTTCTGCTTAAACTGGTTGTCCTCTCTGGGGCTTAAAGACGATGAAGTGCGTTATCGTGATCATGATAAAGAAGAACTGTCATTTTACAGTAAAGCAACGACCGATGTGGAATTTCTCTTCCCATTTGGCTGGGGCGAGTTGTGGGGTATCGCGGACCGTACGGATTATGACCTGACACAGCATCAGAATGTATCTGGTCAGGATCTGACCTATTTTGATGACGAGGCGAAGGAGAAATACATCCCATATGTTATTGAACCGTCGCTTGGCGCTGATCGTATGGTGCTGGCATTTTTGTGCAGTGCGTATGATGAGGAAAATATCGGTACGGAAGAAAAGCCAGATATGCGTACGGTACTTCATTTCCATCCAGCTTTAGCGCCAGTGAAGATCGGTGTGCTGCCACTTTCTAAGAAATTGAACGAAGGGGCGGAGAAGATTTATACAGAGCTGTGCAAGTATTATAACTGCGAGTTCGATGACCGAGGCAATATTGGCAAGCGTTACCGCCGGCAAGATGAGGTCGGGACTCCGTTCTGCGTGACGTATGATTTTGAGTCAGAAGAAGACGGGGCTGTTACTGTTCGTGACCGTGATACGATGGAACAGGAAAGGATTAAAATTGAGGATCTGAAGGCATATTTTGAAAAAAAATTTGAGTGGTAATTATTCGGGGACGTAGTAAAATCGAATTTTACTACGTCCCCGAATAAAAAATAAGGTGTCCCAAATTGAATTTTAC
>NHCFR00700__coassemble_1407_pt1 | contig 18006 bp, 17 predicted proteins | sample NHCFR00700__metabat2_low_PE_003 | metagenome-assembled genome bin NHCFR00700 | reverse complement strand
ATATCTTCCGATACAACTCCGATATCCGTGCTCATCCCCGCGGAATCTTCCTTCTGCACTGTCCAGCCGTTTTCACTCTTTGTGTATACAATATACTCATCGCCTTGTTTTTCTGAATATGTCTCGATCTCCGTAGACGTATCAATACCGCCCCAGCCAACACTGCCTACGCCTTTTGCTGATGACATCTCAGGATCTGAAGTCGCCTCCATGGCAAAGTCCATGCCCATGCTTACGCTCTCTCCCGCCGCCTCAATGTTCATATCCAGCTTCATGTTCATACGCAGGGAGTCCACCTCCGAAGCGCGTTTGTTCATGTCTCTGAAAAGATTCTCCGGTGTTGCCTTTGTCCCGCATGCTGTTAATGACATCACAGCCATTGCTGCCGCCATTGCTGCCGCCGTCCATTTCTTTCTTTGTGTTTTCATATTTTTTTCCTCCTTTTATCCTCTCCAATAAAGCAAACGCCCTAATACTTTTTGCCGAAATAGGCCACAATCAGATCCACCATTCTGTTATAACTTTGCACGCCGTCCACCTGACCGTTTACTTTTAAATATGTATCGTTGACCTTGTCCGTTATCTCCGCGAGCGTTCCTTCGTATTTCTCCCAAAATACATTGTTAGCCGCCAGATCCTTCTCCACCTTTTTATCTAAAAGCGAACGGATTCTGCTCCAGCTTTCGTAGTCGATCCGATATAAAGTATTCATACAATATATCCATCCTGACAGATATCCGCTGTATCTGAAATCTGCGCGCTCTGATCCGATACATGCCAGAAACGCGATAAAATTTGCCTCTTCCTCCTGCATGAACCCCCGCAGATGTGACAGCTCATGACATGCGGTAAATGGGATATTATAAACCGTCATATCCCCATTATAATTAGCTTCCACCGTAAATGGCGAGTAGATCCCCGTCAAATTCTGATAGGATAATAGCTCAGAAATAATCAGTTTTTTCGGCAACGGATAGTAACCTTCAAGCTCGGGGAAATCTTCTGCCAACGCCTGCATCGCGCTGACAGCGCCCACTCCCTCTGGGGCGCTTAATTTCATTACGCCGTCTCCATCCCGCTCTATTTCCCCGGCTAGCGAATTCACCTCCTCTGTCAGCCAGACGCAGATCTCACTCAGCTCATTCGCGCTATATGTGTATGTTACGATTCCCGCTTCCTCAGAAAAAGATTTTCTGTGATAATTGATCCCGCAGCATACAGTATAGAGAAATACGAGAACCCCCGCCGTTAGAAGAATCACGGACAGCCACTCCAAAAAAAACTCCCGCTTTCTTTTTATCACGGCAAAAACCAGCGATATAAAAAACATTAAAATTAGTATATAAAAAAAGAGCTCTGACACTGAAAAAGGAAATATCCCATAGAGTCTTCCCACAGTCCCCACCAGAAAAGAATATATCGTCTCAGAATACCACTCGGCAAACTTAGGGATCCTAGCTGCCGCTATCATAAGTATGGCGCTCAAAATCAACAAATTAGCTGCTGCCGCCAGCCTTATTTTTATACTCTGTCCGTTTCCTGCCGCTCCCCGGGAACATCTTTTCATCATCTGTACCTTCCTGCCGTAGTATGCCGTATCTCTGTGTGAAATGCAGACGCCCCCATCCGTCTGTATACTTTACACTAATTATAGCGTGTTATAAAAAGGCGGGCAATAGAAAAAGAGTGGTAAAGCTGTTTGAAATGATAGGCTTTTTCCCCCACGGGCCGCGCTTACTCTTTTAAGCGCTGCGAGCTCAAAAGGCTCTGCCTTTTTCGCTCACGGGCTTCGCCCTATAAAAGAAAAGAAGCAAGTGTCTGTCCTCATGCAAGCATGAACAGACACTTCCTTCTTTTCTTTTGCAGTGCTTAAGTTTTACGTGGAGAATACGAGAGTCGAACTCGTGACCTCCTGCTTGCAAGGCAGGCGCTCTCCCAACTGAGCTAATCCCCCAAAAATGTTCCCGAGAACTTTTTTAAAATACCACATTCCCGGGAAAGTGTCAACATATTTTTTATGTCGTTAAAATCCCAATAACCAGATAAGCAGCGGGTTTGTCTCATATAGAAATCTCAGAATGGTACTTTTTTCTACCATTTCAAAACACGCCGTTCCAGCTTCCGTCGTGTAAGCAAGCGTCATAACAAGAAATCCCAGCCACACAACAACAACCGCCAACACAAGGCCAAGGGCGCCGCCTGCAATATGGTTAATCATCCCAAGCACCGGCAGCTCTCCGATAATATTCACCGCGAACATCAGCGCTTTGACAATGATGATCGCCAGCAGGAATGTTACAAGGAATGACACCAGATTCAGAATCAGCCTTGACAGATATGCCGCCACATACTGGGGAAAGTTCTGCACTCCCAGCTCTGAGTAAATCGTATTGTTATTATTTTCTATGAGTTCATCCTTGAGAAACTGTGGCAGAGACGCGTCCTCAATCTGGCTAATCTGTATATCCTTCGGGATCTCCCCGATAATATTCAAGATATCTTCCGCTGTGATCCCATACATCTCCCAATCTAGATCATTAAGATTTTGAAGCTGCTCCCGGCTAAGTTCTGCCAGCGGGGTCCCCTCCACATCTAGCTGCGCAAGCTGTTCGTCCGTAATATCAGGCATGAACGATTCCACGGCCTTCTTCTGGATAAAATCATCCACAGGCGTATATTTCACCAGCGCGTCTGCCACATACGGGGAAAGGAACAGTACCAAAACAAGTGTCACAACTGTCGACAGCAACGATACCCCCAGTTTTAAAAATCCTTTTATATACCCCACTACTATACAAATAATAAATATAGTTGCAACAATAATCAAAAGCCAATTATTCATAGCGTCTCCTATTTCGTCAGATAAATTATCCTTAATTCATCTACGCTCATCACATAGTATCTGTTTAGTCCCGGCGCGCGGAACATTTCCAGTGCGTTAATCTTAATATCCCCGCTGAATTTGATAATGCCGGTGGCTGTCACAATACAACAGCTTGTCCCGTCATACATAAGAATCTCATCACCATCCATCTTCACATTATCATATTTTGCGGGAATCGGTCTGTTGAGAATCTGCTCTCCAAGGCGGTTATACAGCCGGACCTCATACCCTGATTTATCCCTGTTTAAAAGAACAAATCCGATATACTGATCCGAGTGGAAAACGCTCTGTATCTCCTGATCGATTGTGATCTCCTTTTCCTTCTGTGGCTCTTCCTTCCCCTTATAAATGATAAAACGGTTATCTCCCACCACAACAGCGCGGTCCTCGCCCATAAAGAAAACCTCTGCCGCCACAGTGTCCTCATACTCAGCGGACGACACAATATTATCTGGCTTCCCCTGCCCTGTTTCGCCAAAATTATAAAAGACTACACGGGACTTGATCACCGCTCCCTCCGTATACAGGTAGGATACTGCCAGCAGCCTGCCATCACCCGACAACTCCAACGCCGCCGGATATCCGGTTGTCCCCACTGTTGTTTTCTGCTCTACGAGGATATTTCCTGTAGCGTCATAAGAGATGATTTTCGGAGAGTTTTCATCTCTTAACACCGCGCTGACAATTCCCTGATCGGAAATAGCGATTTTCTCAATCGGAAGCGTCGTCTCTATCTCTCCTTTAAGCCCTTCCTCTGTAAATACCATAATATTGTTTCCGCCATTGTCAGCCACGGCAAACGCATTCTCCTTGACAACAATGACCGGATTCTGTATCTGCGCAGGCTGTATCCACTGTTCTTCATTCTTTTTATTTAAGTAAACAACCCCGTCCCTGTTATATCGGATGATCCCATCCCCAAAGCGGGCATAACTGCTCGTATCTGAAATATCGGCAACATACTCCCGGGCCGTCCGTGCCTGAGCATAAGTCTGATTCTTCAAAAGAAGATATGTACCGCACGCGGCGAGGATAATAAGTACCGCTGGAACAAGTATCTTCCGCAGTTTTCTAAGGCGGAACCTTCTTACTTTGTTCTTTATCTCACTTAGATCATCCGGGGACGTCAGGATCTTAAAACGTGTTTTTTTCTTTTGCGACATATAACTCCCCTTATTTTCGGTTTTCACACAAATAGCGGATCACGCTTTGCACAATGATTGTACCATGATTTTATGGTAATAGCAATTTTTGTCCGACATAAATCAAATTCCCGTTTTCGATGCCGTTCATCTTACAGATCGCGTCTACATGCGAGAGATCTCCGTACATTTTCCTGCTTATAATCGCAAGGGTGTCGCCTTCCTCCACAATATATACACCGTCGCTTCCGTTCCCCCCTGACACAGCAGAGGCCTGTCCATCCGTTCCCGTTCCTTGTGCCGTCCCTGCCGCGCTGTCAGACCCGTCTGTCTTGTCTGCGTCCTGTGTATCCGGGGTATCTATATCCTGCGGATCTGCCGCATCCGCTGAATCCCCACTATCAACATCCGAATTATTCGCATCGCTGTCCTCCCCGTTATCAGAGGCTTGTCCCTCACCGGCTACCACATTCCCCGCCTGCTCCTCGGTCACAGCAGTCACAGTTCCGCTTGTCTCCCGCGCTTCGATACTGTCTGTATTTCCTGAGATGGCATTTAACGTATCCTGTACAGACTTCATTCTGTCAAAACTATTGATTAAGGATACACCCATTACAAGCAGCACGAGCACAAGCCCTGCACCCGCCGCGTACATCAGACTTCCTGTCTGTCTTCCTTTTCGACGCTCCCCCCGTTTTCTAACCAGATCACGAAAGTCCTTCGCAGCTCTGTCCTCAACAGTCTCCGTGGAAAATACCCCATTTTTTTTTCGACTGGAGATCATATAGTTTTGCATACACGGATTTTTTTCGTAATACGTGTAATGCCCTCCAATCTCCATCAGATCATTCATTTTATGCACATAGTAGGTTTCTTCTTTTTCCACCGGGTCTTTCATAATAAAGACGGTGTTTTTCTTGGGAAATGATTTCTTGTGGAGCTTCACCGTGGAAGCATCCGGGATAAGCGGAACCCCTGGGTGCGCCACAAACCATCCTAACATCTCCCCGTCCTCAAAATATTGTTTGCAGTCCTCGTATGCGTGCTTCCACGTATCTTCATCCAGCACATATTCGCTGCCCGACATTTTTAGGTCGTGCATCTGAATCGCTCCATATATGTATACATATTCCTCATTGTCTCCCTGCTGGATATCGCCCACGAGGAACGCTCCCATCGGGCCCTTCCCTGACTTCTCACATTTTTCGCACAACTGGGCAAAAAATGTATCCACATAATCCTCCACATAAATCTTTGGCGTGTCGCTCACATTGCCGATCTGACGCACATTTTTCGGTAACTGTCTTTCCATTTATACTCACCTCTGCTCAAAATTTTTCCTAAGCATAGCACATGGAAATAGCTGAATTTATCAGTTACTGTCAGATAAGTTCGACAAAAACAGTGGGGTGCTGCAAGATACATCTTTTTCCTAGTGGTAGTATAGGTTCCCGGAGTATCTCCTATCGCAAAACCGTTTCCGGTAACGTGTACCAATCGGAAGAACCTGTCGTTGTGGGGTGTTGGTGCAAATTCATCTTTTTTATACAGAGGAATAACCAAGCGTATATTGAAATTTCCGTTTCCAAAAAACAAGATATCCGCAGGTCTATGTTGCGTGAGCGGCAAGCAGAGCGCAGCGGCCCCGAAGCCGCGATGCAATCATAGACTGCGGATATCGTATGTTATGGAAAATAAAGTTTAAAATACTCTTGGTATACTATCTATGGAAGAAAGATGTATTTTGCAACAGCCACACTGTTACACAAATGCTTTCACTTTCTCGTAAATACTGTCTGTATCTAACCCGTATTTTTTCAGCAGCTCTGCCGCCGGTCCCGATTCGCCGAAGGTATCGTTCACGCCTATTTTGAGCACCCGTGTCGGAGCTTTCTCTGAGAGCACTTCACACACTGCGCTTCCCAGTCCGCCGATAACGGAATGCTCCTCAACTGTAACGACTTTCCCTGTCTCTTTTGCCGCCGAAACAATCAGCTCCTCATCCAGAGGTTTGATGGTATGGATGTTGATAACTTTAGCATCGATGCCATCTGCCGCCAGCTTTTCTGCCGCCTCAAGGCAGTTGTTTACCGGCAGACCCGTGGCGATGACCGTCACGTCTTTCCCTTCTCTTAACACGACGCCTTTTCCAAGCTCAAATTTGTAATCCGGCTTATCGTTGATAACCGGAACGGCAAGACGCCCGAATCTTAAGTACACCGGTCCCTCATGCTCATATGCCGCGCGCACCGCTGCCTGTGCTTCTACATCATCGGACGGATTGATGACAACCATGCCCGGGATCGTGCGCATTAGCGCGATATCCTCATTGCACTGGTGGGTTGCCCCGTCTTCGCCCACAGAGATTCCGGCATGGGTAGCGCCGATCTTTACGTTAAGATGGGGATATCCGATAGAGTTTCGCACCTGCTCAAATGCACGCCCCGCCGCAAACATGGCAAACGAGCTTGCGAATGGAACCTTTCCCGCCGCCGCAAGACCTGCCGCCACGCCCATCATATTGCTCTCTGCGATCCCGCAGTCAATGAAGCGCTCCGGATGCGCTTTCTTAAACACACCGGTCTTTGTCGCTGCCGCTAAATCAGCGTCCAGCACAACCACGTCCTCATGCTCTGTTCCAAGCTGCGCCAGCGCATTTCCGTAACTGTCTCTTGTCGCGATCTTTTTTACATCTGACATAACGCTTCACCTGCCTTTTCCAGTTCTTCCATAGCGATCTTATATTCTTCATCATTAGGAGCTTTTCCGTGCCATCCTGCCTGACCTTCCATATAGGAAACTCCCTTGCCCTTGAGCGTCTTGGCGATGATCGCCGTAGGCTGTCCCTTCACTGTCCTTGCCTCTTTAAACGCAGCGTCGATCTGATCAAAATCATTTCCATCTATATTGATCACATGGAAATTGAACGCCTCAAACTTCTTGTCGATGGGATATGGCGAGTTGACCTCGTCGATTGCGCCGTCGATCTGAAGATTGTTGTTGTCCACAATGACTACAAGGTTGTCCAGTTTCTTATGCGCCGCCAGCATAGACGCCTCCCACACTTGTCCCTCTTGGATCTCTCCGTCGCCGAGCATAGTATACACTCTGTAATCCGCTCCTGAGAGCTTTGCCGCGATAGCCATGCCCACCGCAGCGGAGATTCCCTGTCCGAGAGATCCTGACGACATATCCACGCCCGGAATATGTTTCATGTCAGGATGTCCCTGAAGATAGGATCCTGTGTGACGGAGTGTCTTAAGATCTTCCTTCGGGAAATATCCTCTCTGTGCCAAAGCAGAGTAGAGTCCCGGAGCCGTATGTCCTTTCGACAAGACAAAACGGTCGCGGTCTGCCTTTTTGGGATCCGCAGGATCAATATTCATCTCCTCAAAATATAGATATGTAAAAATATCTGCCGCAGACAGTGATCCGCCCGGATGCCCTGCCTTGGCGCTATGAACTGCTGTTACAATACTCTTGCGGATCTCATTTGCCGTTTTCATCAGCTTTAACTTGTCCATGATTGCCTCCTTGTATAAATTATTCACCGAAGACTGCCCTGTAGTCCTCTTGGAATTTTTTGATTCCCGCATCTGTCAGCGGATGATGCGTCATCTGCTCAATTACCTTGTACGGAACTGTAGCTATATCAGCTCCCGCCAGCGCACAGTCTGTAACGTGTATTGTGTTGCGCACGCTGGCAGCAATGATCTCAGTATCAATGCCCGCTACTGCAAAGATCTCTGCAATCTCCGAGATCAGGCCGACTCCTCTCACAGAAATGTCATCAAGGCGTCCAAGGAAAGGAGAAACATATGCAGCGCCCGCTCTTGCCGCCAGAAGAGCCTGATTCGCGGTGAATATCAGTGTGACATTTGTCTTGATTCCCTCAGCTGCAAGGACTTTCACTGCCTTAAGTCCTTCCACTGTCATGGGGATCTTAACAACCATGTTCGGATGGATCTTCGCGATCTCTCGTCCCTCTTTTATCATGCCCTCCGCGTCGGTTGTTGTAGCTTTCACCTCTCCGCTGATAGGTCCGTCAACGATGGATGCGATCTCTGCGATTACCTCCTCAAATACACGGCCTTCCTTGGCAATGAGAGATGGGTTTGTCGTAACCCCACAGATCACCCCCATATCATTCGCCTTTCTAATATCCTCTACATTTGCTGTGTCGATAAAGAATTTCATTTCGTGTTCCTCCTTAAATATAAAAGCGCTTATTACTGTCTTGATTATATCGGTTAGAAAAACACAGGTCAATAACACCAAAAATTATAAATAAAAAAATTATCTTTATAATTGCTCTTATTATCTATATTTTATTTATATTAGTTAATACCTCACAATTGATTTTTTGAATATCCAATTATATTTCCCACTATTTCGCACTCTTTTCTTACACCGAAAACAAACGCCTTATTTTTATTACTAATATTATAGCTTATTTTTATTAAATTTTCTTTTTTCAGACCGTGGATAAGACGTTGTCCCACGCACAACAACTTTCGGCTCATATTCTACGTGATAGATACTCACAGGTTCAATCTCTGTGTATCGTTTTCTGTGGGACTGGATCTTTTTCATAATGATGTCGCAGGCATCCATCCCCTTGTAGATCACGAAGTGTTCGATTGTGGTAAGCGATACCCTCTTTACTTTCGCAAACAAAGTATTGTCGCATCCCATCACGGATATATCCCCCGGAACTTTATATTTCATGTCATGCAGGGCGTCCATGATACCAAATGCGATCATATCATTCAGGCCTACAATGGCGGTCAGATCCTGCCGTTCTTCCATAAGCTCCCTCGTCAGGTCATACCCGATACGATATTCCGAATCGATCCCCGGCATATCTTTATCAATCTGCTCATCCGCCGCTTTGATAACCACGTGGTTTCCCAGCCCTGCGTTTTGGAATTCCTTTAGGAAACCCTCCACCCTTCTTGAGCGCTGTTTCTGCCTTGCGGTAAGCGGGGGCGCGATATAAGCCACCTCCCGGTGTCCCAGCTCCAGCAGATGTCTTGCCATCATCCGGCCCAGTTTCGAGTTATCGAGATCTACCGCGTCTACGTCCAGCCGTTCATCCTGATTGTTGATGACTACTACAGGAATTTTGCCCGATATCTTTTCCACCTGCCCCATAAAGCAGCGGCTCGGATTGCACATATAGATGACCCCGTGGGGATGCAATGAGGAAATCATTTTAAGATACCGCTCTTCCAGTTTCAGATCGCGCTGTGTGTTGCACACAAAGATCCCAAATCCCTGCTCTGCCGCCCGGGATTCGATCCCCTGAAGCAGCATCACATAATAAGGGTTCGTCAGGTTCGGGCTGATGACTACAAGAAGTTGCTCCTTACGTTCCTCATGATACGCCTTCCGCTTTGGCAGCACATAGCCCAGCTCTGCCGCCGCCTCTTCGACTCTGCGGACAACGTCCTTGGAAAAAGATACGTTATACTTTTTGTTCAGCACCATCGACACCGTGGCCTGAGACACGCCCGCCCGCTTGGCCACATCTGAGGACGTTATTTTTTTCTTTGCCATAGGCCCCTCTTTCAACACATGCCGTCCTCCTATGAAAAAGAGGGCGGCATGCTCCTGTCTCTTGTTTACAACCTTTATATTACAGTTCTGTCCTGCCTTCCAAAGCGCGCAGAAGCGTAACCTCATCAATGTACTCCAGATCACCGCCCACGGGAACCCCGCTGGCAATCCTGCTCACCTTGATGCCCACAGGTTTGATGAGCTTGCTGATATACATCGCTGTGGTTTCGCCTTCAAGGCTGGAGTTGGTCGCGATAATCACCTCGTCCACATCTCCTTGGAGACGTTCCATCAATTCTTTCAGACGGATATCCCCCGGCCCGATCCCGAGCATCGGCGAAATCGCCCCGTGAAGCACGTGATACACACCGTTGTACTTCCCTGTTTTCTCATATGCCGCCAGATCTCTCGGCGTTTCCACGACCATGATCGTCTTTTTATCCCTGTCCGGATTGCTGCAGATCGGGCATACATCTTTGTCGGTCAGAGTACAGCACACCCCGCAGTATCTGACATTTTCCCGCGCTTCCACAATAGAGCGGGCCAGACCTTCCACCTGGTCTACCGGCATATTGATGATATGGAACGCCAGCCTCTGTGCGGACTTGCTTCCAATCCCCGGCAGTCTCGAAAATTCTTCAATAAGCCGGCTAATCTGATTACTGTAATAATCCATCAGAACATCCCCGGTATCCCGCCGCCAAGTCCGCCCGTGAGCTTGGACATTGCGCTGCCGGTCTCTTCATCCACCTGACGGAGCGCTTCATTAGCCGCTGCCACGATCAGATCCTCAAGCATCTCAATATCCTCAGGATCAACGACTTCCTCAGCTAATTTTACTTTTAAGACTTCCCTCTTGCCGGATACAGTCACTTCGACTGCTCCGCCGCCTGCTGCCGCTGTAAATTCCTTCGCTTCAAGTTCTTTCTGCTGTTCCTCCATCTGGCGCTGCATACGCTGCGCCTGCTTCATCAGATTTGCCATATTTCCCGGCATCCCTCCGCCCGGGAATCCTCCACGCTTAGCCATACTAATCCTCCACTGTTATCTCCATATTGATCTTCTGTTCTATATCAACAAATGTATCCTCAAAATGCCTGCCTTCCTCCACATGGCGGACTTCCACTTCTACCTTCTTGCCAATCCTCTCTTCGATCAGCTTCTCAAGCTCCTCTACATGATCCTCTCTTCCGACCACCCCCGCCGCCAAGGCGTCGGGGAGCACGATAAGCAAGCGGTTGTCACCGCCGAGGCTTAGCCTTGCCTTCTTCAGATAACTTCGGATCATCCCAGAAGCCTCCCCTGCGATGGACCGGAAGTTCTTGACAACCTCCTGCACATCTTCTGGGACCGCACTGGGAAGTTCAGGTCTTTTCCCGGCTTCGCCCGGTGAATGTCCGGCGCCTTCCCCGCTGTCACCGTTTGCATAGGCCATCCGCTCTGCCGGATTCCCTTCAGGCACAATACCCCGCTCTACCTTTTCTTCCACAGCCCGTATGCGCTCTAGAAGAGAATCCTGATCCGGCTCCATGGCAGGGGTACACAGCTTAATAAGCGCCACTTCCAGCATAACACGCTTCTGTGTAGCATATCTTAACTGTCCCGACAGCTCAGAGAAAATGCGGATATAGCGGAACAGCATATCTGCTTCCACCATCTGCGCTTCTTCCTTGAGCTGCTCCATATTTTCTGTCGATACATCCAGAACATCCTCTATATTATCAGAAGTCTTTACGAGAAGCAAGTTCCGCAGATACCATGTAAAATCAGCAGAAAGCTGGCTCAGTTCCCGCCCCTGCATGACAAGATCATCCACCACATCCAGCACGCCGGACACATCTCTTACGATCACTTTGCGCAAAAGCTGGCTGAATACATCCGTGTCCACCGCGCCCAGCACCTCCAGCACATTGTCGTAAGTGAGCCGCTGCCCCAGATAGAAGGCGATACACTGGTCAAGGAGACTTAAGGCATCACGCATGGAACCGTCCGCCGTCTTCGCGATATACTTAAGAGCCCGCTCCTCTACTTCAACATGCTCTGCATCCATCAGTTCTCTCATCCGGTCTGTGATCGTCCCGATACTGATACGTTTAAAATCATAGTGCTGGCACCGGGACAAGATGGTAATGGGGATCTTGTGCACCTCCGTGGTCGCCAGAATGAAGATCACATATTCTGGCGGTTCTTCGAGAGTTTTAAGAAGTGCGTTGAAAGCTCCTATGGAGAGCATATGCACCTCGTCGATGATGTAGACTTTGTACCGCCCTTCCGTCGGACGGTACGCCACTTCTTCCCGGATCTCCCTGATATTATCCACACCGTTGTTGGACGCGGCGTCGATCTCGATCACATTCATAGAAGTCCCCGCTGCAATAGATCTGCACATCTTACATTCCCCGCAGGGGCTTCCATCCACCGGGTGTTCGCAGTTTACCGCTTTTGCAAATATCTTTGCCACAGTAGTTTTTCCCGTTCCCCTTGTTCCACAGAATAGATACGCATGCCCAATACGGTTCGCCTTAATCTGATTCTGTAATGTCTTAATGATATGATCCTGCCCCTTGACATCCGCAAACTCCGCGGGGCGGAACTTTCTGTAAAGTGCCGTATATGACATGTATCACACCTCTTTTACCTCTAAGTTTCTTACTCATCTCCAAAGCTAATGCCAATCATCCTAGCTTCTTTGATCAGACCACATTTAGGATCTACGGTCTTTAGTTTGCCGGCCACTTCTTCAAGGGGCACTTTTGTCGTCTCACCGCCTTTCATAGCGACCATATATCCGTACTTCTCTTCCAAAATCAATTCCGCCGCCTTCGCTCCAACTCTTGTGGCAAATACACGGTCATAAGCACAAGGGTCTCCGCCCCGCTGTGTGTGTCCCGGTACAGTGATGCGAACTTCTTTGTCCGTCTCTTTCTGAATCTTCTCAGCTAGTTCATACGCGATAGACGGATATTTGCGCCGTGCCAGTTTCTCTTTGTACTCCTTTTTTTTCAGCTTGGCGTCCGCTTTGGAGATGGCGCCCTCCGCCACAGCAAGGATGGTAAACGGCTTTCCCGCTTTGGAGCGTCCCTCAATCACCTTTGTGATTGATTTAATATCATAGGGAATCTCGGGCAGGAGGATAATATCCGCTCCGCCCGCAATGCCTGCGTGCAGGGTAACATGTCCTACCTTATGGCCCATGACTTCAATGATAAACACGCGGCTATGAGATGTTGCTGTCGTATGGATACGGTCGATGGTATCCGTCGCAATGTCCACCGCACTCTGGAATCCGAAGGTCATCTCTGTCCCCCAGAGATCGTTGTCGATAGTTTTAGGCAGGGTGATAACATTTAATCCCTCCTCTCTCAAAAGATTCGCCGTCTTATGTGTTCCATTGCCGCCTAAAATGACAAGGCAGTTCAAATTCAGCTTATGGTATGTATGCTTCATCGCCTCAACCTTATCAATCCCGTCTTTGTCCGGCACCCGCATCAACTTAAACGGCTGCCGCGATGTGCCGAGAATCGTTCCTCCCCTTGTCAGGATTCCCGAAAAATCTTTGGATGTAAGCATACTGAAGTCCGCATATATAAGCCCCTTGTATCCATCTTTAAAGCCGTAGATCTCAACATCACTGCGCTTAGAGCAGATGCCCTTTACAACCCCGCGCATCGCCGCGTTTAGCGCCTGACAGTCTCCACCGCTTGTCAGCATTCCAATTCGTAACATATCGCTCTTCCTCCTTTATCCTTCCGGCTTTGCTTATACCCAGATCAAAATAAGCAGCCGGCATTCTCCGACTGCTTATTATTATACTCTATTTATCGGGGCGGAACAAGGAATTTCATTACTCTCTCCCCTCTGCCTTTCCCCGGTTTTTCTCCGCCCTCCCGGACTGTTCCAAGAAGAAGAAAGACTTTGAACTTTCGCCCGTCATATTCAAAACGGGGAATTCCACGATATTTCTTTGTCACATCAACCATATTATAGTAAAAAAGAAGTTCAAAATCAGGCTTTTCAGGCCAAAAACATCTACGGGTTATTCCGATTCCGTTCTGTACTGAATCTCATTTTCCCATGTGTCATCGCCTTTGGACCCGCTAAAAATGCGGAAAGAATCCGGTTTGTCTCCCCCTTTTTCAACAAAAGTAATCAAAAAGAAATCTACCTCCGCATGGGCTTCTATGCCCTTTACAAAATCACTCTTATCTTCGTTCGTAACAATCAGCTTTGCATCCGCCCGTTTGCCTGACGTTTCGCTTTCTACATAGTAAGATGAGATCTCTTTTTTCTGATCTTCTTCGTTTTTCAAAGTTCCTTTGACAAAGTAGTATTCGTACCCATCATATTCCGGATAATAATTGTAATACTGGACGCGGCTGTCCGGTGCTATGATAGCCGCGCTTCCTTCCTCTTCTGGGGTAAAGGACATCTGATCCATAGTAAACGTCTGTCCATTTTCTACTGTTTCTATTGTGTCTCCGGCCGTCTTTGAACACCCGGATAAGACTATGGAGAGCATCAACGCCAATAATACACTACTCAACTTGAAGCGTAGCATCTATGACACCTCCATTTAAGGGCTGCTCATATTCGTTTATGTCAAATGTGTTCAATACCACCTCTATGTCATACTCTCCCTTATCAACCTCACTGTCTAGGTCAAATCCGGGAATGGCTTTTCCGGGCTCTAAGAAACCGGACTGATAGATCACTTCCTGTGTATCTGTCAGGCGGATCTCATACTGCATGTAGCAGAGATTTCCCTCGGGGTTCACCAGAATTGTTTCCGAGTGCATATTGTCCTTATCCACTGTTATGGTTTCATATCCCGGAATAAGAACCTGCTCCGGGTCTTTATTGACCATGTAATCGGGCATTTCATAAGCAACGGCCGCATCGTCCAGATCGGGGCCGCGGTTCGTGAGAAAATAAACCGCCGCACCTGCCAGCAGCAGTAACATCAGCAGCAGGGAAAGGATTTTCGCTTTTGATTTCCCAACGATCCGGAGCCAGCCGGACGTCCCTTCCGCATCTATACACGGCACATATCCGACAATTTTCTCAAAGAAATTCAATTTGGACTTCAATGGAAAAACGGATAAAGTATAATTATCTAAATCAAGAGTAGATTTCTTATCCCCTATCTTTTTTGCGGATTTCACATCCCCAAAAAGATAGGATGAAATCTCCGCGCCACCCACTGCTTCTTCGTAGTTTTTTAGGTAATGCAGTGTCTGGCCGTCTATCTTATATGATTTTACATCATCAGCAATCTCTATGTATTTGTACTGCATAATCGCTCTCCTATTCGACAATCAGTTTTGCGTCCATGACACCGCTGTTGTACTTTGTTTCCCCGTCCCCGATGTCATAGGTTCTCATCTCTACTGTGATGGGATACTCGCCCTTCTCAAATGTGCGGTTTAGGTCAAACTCGGTAATGGCATATCCGGGACTGACCTGCTTCGAGGAGTATATGGTTTCTCCACTGTCCGTCAGTTTTATAATATACTGGATATTGCACATATTTCCCTTTGGATTGAAAAGCGCATACTCAACTTTTGTTTCACTTTCATCAACACGGATTTCCTCTATTCCCGGCAGCATAAGCTGCTCTGGATCCTTGTTTTCGAATCCTTCTATATTGTACGCAATCGCGGTCTCGTCCAGATAAGGCTTTTCTTCCTTTTGTCCTAACCAAAGACCGGCAAAGAAAATAGCTGCCAAAAACGCCAGAAGCGCCAGAAGACCCAGTAAAGGGCTTCTTTTCCTTCTGAGCACGCGCACAAAGCAGTCCTTTTCTTCCAGCTCAATATATCCGCAGACATATCTGCCCTTTCCGGTCTGGCCGGAGTACTCTTGTATGGCATGTGTCTGGCCGTCCTGCGCGATGTATTCATCACCCTTATTATGCCTGTGAATCAGATCGCCTATAATCTTAAAGCCGCCGCTTGGGTAGCGTTCAAGCATTCCCTTTCCCGTGATCAGGTTCCACCGGCACCTGTTGATATCTATGTATTCTTTGTCAGCCGGATTTCCCTTGGCAAGATGCTCCATTTCGTTGTTCCACTCCTTTTATAATCATTAAGGCACCATAAAGGTGCCTTAATAGATGTTAGATATTCAATATCAACTAGTTTGTGTCTGTGAATTTGAATGTCAGCACTGTGCTGTATTTGTCCCCGCTCTTAACTTCATCAGGAGCTGTAGAGATACCAGCTTTTGCAGTAATTGTGGACTGTCCGCCACTTACACTATTTGTTAAAGTTCCAACCGCGTCTTCGTTCGCACTGGCCTTCCTTTTAATAAAAGCAGTAGAGTCTTTCGTCAGAGCCATCTTTACCGTCCCTGTTTCACTATTCAGCGGATCCATAGTTATTTCTCCATCAGCTGTTGCATTTGCTAATGTAACACTTACCACATCATTTGAAGTATGATCTGTTGTGTTTCCGCCGGCATCAAAGATCGTGAAGTCTAGATCCACACCGACAGTGTTATAGATTGATGCGGCCTTAGCAGTTTCACCACTACCTGTGGCCTCATTTGATGTATTCAGAGTAACGTGAAGCGGCATGGATACTGCCCATGTTGCATCCGGAGGTGAAACGATATCCGGCTGGTATGTAACGACTGTGTTACCTGTTCCCTCTGGTGTTGATGCAAATGCTGTAGTTGCTCCCATTGTAGAGATTACTGTTGCGGATACTAATCCTAATGCGAATAATTTTTTCTTCATAAATCATTTTCTCCTTTTTAATAGTGTTTTAGTGCTTTTAGCATTTTTAGTATTCAGTTTTCATCCGATTCCCTTTTCTTCTCCTTGTAATACAATGGCAGAAGAATGAGAAAAAGGGCTGAAGTTAAAATCATCAGATATGTATTCATCTCAAAAGAGTCACCTGTCTTTGGGACACTCACCCCTTCCCCTCGGGGAATCTCGTTCTCGTTTCCAGCTTCATAGACTACTTCAACAGAACCGGTGCCTTCTTTTATATTTTTTGAATCAGCAGAGGGTGTTGCCGCATAAAGATTAGTTGGAAAGAGAAGGACAAACAAAGAACTAATTAACAATGCACAAACCCCATTTTTTATTTTTTTCAATTTCCATCACCACCTTCCGGCACCTATAATCTGATTAAACGTCGCTTTTTAATTGAGCAGCCTATTGCGGAATAGCCCTTCTTGTAAATTTGAAATTGGCTTGTCCGGTAAATGGTTTATCAGTTACCAGTCCATCTGTCAGAGTATCCTGATTGTCGGCCCACATGCCGAAACGTATGGATGAAGGGTAGTCCGGTTCATTAGATGGATAGGAAATATTGCCCAGTACAAGATTGTCTTGTTTTACTTCCTCGTAGGAACCGCTCACAGTATTGTATCTGTAATATCTTGCCCAGAATGACTTGCCTGTCACTTCCTGCGTCAATATGGTATATGGTCTGTTTTGACGATCGTTCTGTGTTTCGTTGACGGACACCTGATAATAGTAATCATGGAGCGCCTCGTTTGGCTTTGTCACACCTTCTACCTGCGTAAGACTTATGGTTGTTGTATCCCTCACATCAGTAACCCGATTATTGTCTCCTTTGTTCGTCAGCTGTACCTGACTGATCCTGAACATGGTCGTGGGCAGGTTTCCGGCATCGTCCCTGCTTATCATGCTCATGGTCGTTGTGACTGACGGAACTTTTGAATCTACAGCGGCAGCTGATATTTGATCTGTCGTTGTGTCCTCCAAATTCGTGTAGTCCTGCGCAGCTTCATTCGTCTCTGTCCAAGCATAGATCCGCCATTGAGCTCCGTTCTCCCATGTTGCCTGAACCCAGTTTGCATCTGATGCTTCTTTACTGTTGTTCAATAAAGTATAGGTTACAGTGAAAGTACCGTTTTTATTGTCTGTGATATCCACCGGCAGCCCTATCTTACTGTGTCCATTTCCATCATCAGCATCATTGTCGTAATCTGCTCTGTTCGCCCAGCGATGGAAGTTAGTCTTGCTGCCGGCTGCGTCAGGTCCGTTTTTCTTATATATGGCTACTTTGATTTTAGGTTCTATTTCAGCCCAATTGATGTCAGAATACACAATATCGCTTCCGTCTCCATCCACAAGTTTAAAGGTCGCGCTAACTGTATAATCTTCCTTATTAAAGATTATTTTTTCAGCCGTTTCATTCTTAATAGTACTGTCTGATACAGATACAACTTTTGGCGTAGAATCAGCGATTGTTAATTTAATAGTTTTTTCTATTCTTGCACCGTCAGATCCTTGATAACGTATTGTAACATCATAAGGCGTTCCGGGATTTTTTAAGGCATTTTCAATTCCTGTATGTGTACCTGTTCCACTTATAGTACCAGAACTACCAACCAAGTTATTCCAGTCAAAGCTTGAGGTTTTAAATACTATGGCTTCTGCCGCCT
>NHCFR00700__coassemble_1178_pt1 | contig 24645 bp, 18 predicted proteins | sample NHCFR00700__metabat2_low_PE_003 | metagenome-assembled genome bin NHCFR00700 | reverse complement strand
TCCAGACTCCTTACACTAAAAGAAGTCAGAACCACTTGACCGGCGCCTGCCGACGCCAACATCTGATCCGCTTCCACTTCCGTCATCTCTATGAATCCCGCCTGTGCATCCGCGGATATCTTCTGAAAATATGTCCCTCTGGGAACACTAATATACATGACTCCCGAGTTCTCAGTGGTAAGCCTTCCCCCGTCTTCCATCTCTACCTTCAGTTCAGTATCCTCCTGCCATACATGAATCCGCTTCCTTAAATCATCACGGCAATACAACGTATCTACAATGATACTGTCTCCATCATAGGGCAGCACGTATACGCCCATGCCGGCAAGTTCAATATCTAATTCATTGATCCCATAGAAATCCGTCACCGTATCTCCATTGACCTCACCGGACACATATTCGGAATCTGTAAAAAATCCTATATCACCCAGATCATCTATATTGTCCAGTTCAGAACTCACTGTCACTTCATTGGTGATACCTATACGATTCAGCCACCGGCGGATAATATTTTCATCTTCTCTGCTTCGAAGAATACCAAAGCCTCCTAAAATCGTCCCTGCCACGGCAAGCACTATCCCTACAGCCGCCAGAATCCCGCATACGATCCAAAAGACTTTCCATCTCTTACTCTTCATATACTATTGCACCGCCTTTCTGTGAAATGGCCTCCTGCACAAATCTACAAAGCCTCTGAGCATTGCCGGGAATACAACCATACATGCCTTCACTGTCCCGACAGTTGCCATCAGCCCCAGCACAAAAAGTAGGATGCCGATCCCTATCACAACCATCGCTGCCGGAGGTATGACAATCAAGGCCAGCCCGGCAATCACCATCACGATCCCGGTAATCATAACTGCTATCGCCGCGATTACCAGACCTATGAAAAGTGCGATAATCCCGGCAATCAATCCAAACACGGCGCAGGCTATCCCGATTGCCACCGGACCGGCTACAATCACAATCAGTGCAATGAGAATGAGCTTCAGCCAGCCGCTCGTCCAAGGCTCTTTCTTCTCGCCAGTATCTTCCTGTTCCTCCCCCGGATCTTTCCCTTGAGCGCCGTTCCTCGCATTCTGTGTCTGCGCGCTGTCTGGTGCAGCTCCCTGTCCATGCTCCTCAAAACGCCGTCCATATTTTTCCATGTAATCTTTATGATCAAATTTTGCTTCATCAAACGCCGTACCGTAATAGTCGGCCTTGATGGACTCTGCCACCTTCTTTGGGCTTCCCAGTTCACGGAGCGTTTCCGCCTCGTTCTCCTCTCCGGCATCCGCCAGATAATCTGCATAATACTGAACCGCAGCCTGCCGCTCATCCGCAGGCATATCAGATAAAAGCCGCTCAAGTTCAGTCAAAAATTCCACACGGTTCATGCAGTCACACCTCCCTCAAATATCGCGTTGACTTTCTGGATATAAGCCTTCCATTCCGCCTTATATAAATTAAGCTGTACCGCCCCGCGGGACGTCACCTTATAATATCGTCTGTTTCTCCCGTCAAACTGTCTGTCGTAGACTTCTAAACATTCATCTTTCTGAAGTCTTCGGAGCACAGGATACAGTGTTGATTCTGAGACATCGATCACTTTGCGCACATCTTGCGTGATCCGATAGCCGTATGTTCCCTCGTCCTCCATGGAAACAACCGCCAGTACGATAGCATCCAGAAGAGCCGCGCCTGTATTGAATACCATGCGATCATCCTTTCTATATTGTATTGTTTTTTATATTATATTTTGTATAATATATATTGTCAATATAATATTGCTTAACTTATACGAAAGCATTTCTAAAGGTTTTCCAAGGAAACCGGCATCTCAAAGAAGTAGAAATCGAATAATGATTTGCATATAAAAATTCCCCACAGGCGCTGATTCACCTACAGGGAATTTGATTTTCCAACCCGAAATGATACAATTGGTTCCCGCGAGTTTGCCATGTATGCCACAAGATGCTTTTATGCTCTGATTCGGAATGTCTTTGGGGCAAATCTATAAACCAAAATACTTGCAACAACGCTATAAATCACACAAAACACAATGGTCATTATTCCAAATATCAGAATTGACATGCGTAGCTGCATTAAAAAGAAACAAACCGCATATGTCACTGTCATAACAATGCGGTAGGTGCCGCTTTTCAATTCCGTTCCTGCGTTATAAGGCTGGAGCAAATAGTAAATCGTCAGATAGTGGATAGAAAAAAATATGCTCATACAAAGAATCGAAACAATCAGCACAGCATAATTCAAAGGATTGTCCGTTCCTCCTGTGGCAAAGAGAATAAGCGCCAGCCCAATCCCCATTATCAAAGCGGGTACTGCGTTGATTTTCATAATTTCACGCAAACGTATCTGAAACAGACGTAATACAAAGTCTGGCTGCTTGTAAAATGAATAAGTCAGCAAGCTGTGATCACAATTCATAAAAAGCGCCTGAGTAAAATTTGTTCCGCGGTTAATCGCATACATGATAAACACAAAGTATGGAAGCCATGTCATCACCATTTCGTTGATTCCCGGTTTCACTTCCGGCCTCAAGAAAGTCATCATCAATACTCCAATCACAAAGAAGGAACAGACGTAGGAAATTTTTTTGGTTGAGTTCCATAATATCTTTTTGTGTCTTTTGATAAACAACTCATTCAGATACTCAAACCCCTTGCGGCTGCTGGTAATTGAAGTATCCGTCGATATTTTTTTCTCATTGGCCTGTTTGATGATTTGCGTCTTTGCCGCGGAGTCCATCTGATCGGTTAACCCGGATAATAATTCCTTATTGACCGCACGGTAATCACGGAAAGTTAGAACTTTTACTATACCCGCCGCTCCCAAGGGGATACAAAGCAAAAAAGCCGCCATTGACATAATTGCCGGCACGGCCAAACCGAATGCAGGAAGGCCATAGGTCACCCCTAAAAGCAGGGCAATACAGCCCCAAACATATTTAGAAAGCTTATTTTCATTGTAGCCAAAACCTCTTTTCTCATAATCCCATAGACTAACAGCCGCCACAAACAATTTCATCCCCGCTATGCAAAACGGCAGGAGCAGACAAAACCACAAAGGTATACCTCTGTTCACTCCAAATAAAATCGTAAACGGTATGAATCCGACAGCAATCTTGAGAATGGAATAGAGATAATTGACCAGCGTATATTCTCTTGCGTCCATCCTCATGAGGAACATCGCATAATATTTATCTTTCGTAGGATTAAAAAGGCTGGTGTTTGCAAAACTGCCGATCACGGTAAGGAACAGCAAAATATGGAGAAACACTTGATCTTCAGGCAGTCCCTTATAAAGAATGCCTATCCCCCATATCATGGTAAAAAGGTAAAGAAATTTCCCGATGAACGTGGAGATAATTTCCCATAATACCGACAGTATATTGGCAAAAACTTTAAGCCCTTTCACTCTATATAGCGTTGCGGGAAGCAGTCTTTTTAAAAGCGGAATCTGTTTTAATGAGAACAAAATACCGTTTACACGATATGTATTTTTCAGGGAAAAAGAAATTTTCAAAGTTTTATTCATGTTCTTCCTCCCGCAATGCCGCAATGATCTTATCCTTAAATTCTCTGCTGTCTAAATCGGTTTTTTCCACAACCTCCAGTTCACCGTGGTTGAGCAGCACGATTTCGTCACAAAGATCGAGAGCCAAGTCCATAATATGCGTGGAAAAGATGGTAATGCGGTCTTGCTTCAATGAACGAAGCAACTGCTTCATCTCTTCAGCGACAACCACATCAAGAGAGGTCAGCGGCTCGTCAAGCAATAGGATATTCGGTTGAGCAATGATATTGATCAGCATTTGCATTTTGTTTTTCATACCGTGAGAATAGTCTTTTAACAGTTTGTCTCTGTCCTCCGGCTCAATACTCATATAATCAAAATACTCATCTGTGCTTCTGGGATTGTCAATCGATTCCTCGTTAATATCCATAAAAAATTTCAAAAACTCCCTGCCCGTAAGGAACTCTGGCACAGTAGGCGTGGACAGCACATACCCGATATCATCCGCCGCCACTTCACGGCGGCCGCTGTCTGTATCTATATAAAAGCTGCCGCTGTCTATCTTAAGGTCACGATTCAAGCAATTAAACAAAGTCGTTTTTCCCGCGCCGTTTCTTCCGAGAAGCCCGTAAATTTTCCCTTCTTCAAACGTAAAATTGATATCTCTAAGAACTTCTTTTTTCTCAAAACTTTTTGACAAATGCTCAATCACAAATTTCATGACATCCTCCGCCACACTGCACATTGTTAATCTATTATCAAAATCAATTTTACAACAGTTTCTCAAAACGTTCCATTGCTTTTTTCGTATTTTCGTGAGTTCCGAAGGAAGTCAAGCGAAAGTAATTCTTCCCATTTACGCCGAAGCCAGCCCCCGGCGTGCCCACCACCTGCGCATTTTCCAACAGATAGTCAAAAAACTCCCATGATTCCATGCCGTTCGGGCATTTGAACCAGATATAGGGCGAGTTTACGCCACCTGTGAAGGAAATCCCTTTCCTGCGCAATGTCTCTGCGATCATGCGCGCATTTTCCATATAATAGGAAATATTCTCCATGCACTCCTTCATTCCTTCCTCAGACAGCACTGCCGCCGCCGCATACTGAATGATATAAGGTGTTCCGTTGAATTTCGTGGACTGTCTGCGGTTCCACATATCGCGCAGGCTCATTATCTGACCATTCGACGCGGTAAACACAAGCTCTTTCGGGACAACAGTGTAAGAGAATCGGGTTCCTGTAAACCCTGCCGTCTTAGATAACGAGCAGAACTCAATCGCGCATTTTTCCGCACCTTCTGCCTCGTAAATACTGCGGGGCAGCTCCGGCTGGGAAACAAACGCCTCATAGGCGGAATCAAAGAGGATCACCGCCTCATTTTCCAAAGCATAATCTACCCATACCTGTAATTGTTCCCTGTTATAACATGCTCCTGTCGGGTTGTTCGGGGAGCACAGATAGATGATGTCTGCTTTCACAGAATTATCCGGCATAGGAAGGAAGTCATTTTCCTCTGTCCCGTTCATATACGCAATCTGTTTGCCGTCCATCGTGTTCGTATCCACATAGACCGGGTACACCGGATCTGGAACAAGGATCACGTTGTCTTTTGAGAATAGCTCCGTGATATTTCCCGTGTCACTCTTCGCGCCGTCAGAGATAAACACATCGTCCGGATCGACTTTCACGCCATTCCTTCCATAATATTCTGCCACTGCGTTGCGCGCGAAGGCATACCCCTGCTCCGGCCCATATCCCTTAAACGTCTCCGGGTCCGCCTGCATCTCAACAGCCTCGTGAAGTGAAGCCACCGCGCCCGCTGTCAGCGGGCGGGTCACGTCGCCGATACCGAGACGAATCACAGAGGCTGCTTTGTCTGGGTGCTTTTCCTCGTATGTTCTGACTCTGCGGGCGATCTCCGCAAAAAGATAACTGTCTTGAACATTCAGATAATTTTCATTTAACTTTGGCATTTCCACATCTCCTTTTATTTCCTTTTTATCATAGTCCTGTCTTTCTGCCGTTCATAAAAGAGAAAAGCGGGACCACTCCTGCCATGCCGCGCCGTTGCGGAAACACAGGAGTAACAGAACCCGCTTTTATTTTCTACAAGGGTATCTTAGCAGAAACCCATTGGTTTTTCAATATTTATTTCAAAGACCACTGCGCAATAAATCCAACGAGCACACAATGTATCACCAACAACGCTGGGATCGAGACGACGAACTTCGCTTTCTTCGTCTTGTGCCGGAACATCAGCATCCCAGCAAGAGCTCCTGCCGAGCCTCCCGCGGCGGCGAGACCAAGGAGTGTCCGCTCGGGGATCCGCCATTTTCCCTCCTTTGCCCGACCTTTATCCAGTCCGTAGGTGACCCATGTCAGAAAATTGATAACCGCCAGATAATACGTCAGAAAACTCATACGCTTATCTCCTCCCGCAGCGTAAACGAATAGATAATCTTTTCTTTCACCGGCTTCCCCGTAAGCCGGGACAGAGCCTGCGCGTAATAGTCAAGCTGCGCGTGATATTTTTCCGTCAAATCAACCGCGCTTTTTGCTTTGTCGGTCTTATAGTCCAGCACAACCAGACCGTCCGGCTCCTCAAAATACACGTCGATGATCCCCTGGACGAGAATCGTTTCCCCGGAGGTGTCTCCGGGATAGATCTCCGAGGCGTCCACTCCTAAGACAAAGGGCTGTTCCCGGAAAAGTCTGGCTCTTTGCGCCGCGGCGTGCATCCGTCTGCCGCTCTCACAGCGCAGGAAGCGCAGGATATCACCGGCGCGGATACATTCTGCCATCTCAGAGGTCAGCCTGCCCTCTGTCTCATACCGCCTGATTGCTTCTGCCATGCTGTCTTCATCATATTCCACCTCAAAGTCCAGAAGTTCCATCAGCTTATGATATGCGCTTCCTCTGGAAGCCCCGGTAAGCGTCTCCTCTTCTCTTAAAAATCCCGGGATCAGCGGCACTGCCACCGGCTCCTCATACATCTCCTGACCAGCCTCTTCTGTGAGGGCAGCACGCTTCTTGAGTTCCGAGACCGTAAACTTCAGTTTCATCTTCCCTTCATCTTCGTAAGGATAGACATAGTCCATCTGCGCGTCAAAGCGTTCCTTAAGCCCGGGCACGTAAGTCCTTGATACATCCCAGTTCCCGAGCACATCCAGCGCCAGTTCCTCTGCCTTTCGTTCTGCCCGTCCCATGGCAAGCGCCTCCCCGGTAAATAAACGAATATCCACAGCAGAATCTTCCTGTTCCTGTCCTGCTAGAACAGGCAGAATCCAGTCCAGATAACATCTGGCTCCTTCCACGCGGAAAATCTCGCCGCCAATTCTTTGAAACTCCACTCTCCTCCCCGATATATCTGCGTTTTCTCCCGGTGCATCTATATCTCTGTCTGTGATTTCATACGCGCTCACATCTGCGCATCCAGTCATGATCAATTTCTCTTTGGCGCGGGTCAGCGCCACATAGAGAACTCTCATCTCCTCTGCCAGCATCTCAAGGCATTGTTCTTCCCGCATCATCTTTTTCAAAAAGGTCGGTTTCTTGGTCCTTCTCTCTAGATTGATATAATCCAGACCTACTCCCCACTCATGATGGAGAAGCACACTCCCCTTGGTATCCTGCATGTTGAACATCTTCCCCATGCCCGCCGCGAACACTACTGGGAATTCCAGCCCTTTACTCTTGTGGATGCTCATAATTCGGACAGTGTCAGCCTGCTCATCCATGATTCCGGCCTCCCCATAATCCACGTCATATTTTTTTAACTGCCCGATATAACGGACAAAATTAAACAGCCCTTTGTAGCTTGTCCCTTCAAAAGCAGACGCTTTCTCCACAAGCATCTCCACATTTGCAGTACGCTGAATCCCAGCCGGCATCGCTGCAATGCAGATGCCGTATCCTGTTCGTTCGATAATCTCTGTAAGAAGTTCATGGATGGACGTATAAGAAACTTTTCTTCGGAAATATGCTGTTTGTGCATAAAAACGGGTAAGCTTCTTGCTCAATACTGGATCTCCTGCCGCGTCTTTTGTATACGCTTCCGCAGCCTCATAAAAGGGCAGGTTCGGATGTGCAATGCGGATCTTTGCCATCTCCTCCGTGGTTAGACTGCCAAAAGGCGATGTAAGGACAGCAGCAAGCGGAAGATCCTGCCTTGCATTGTCCAATATCTTCAGATAGTCCAGAAGCACACTGACTTCATAAGTTTCAAAGTACCCCTCCCGGCTCACAGAGTAGGCGGGGATTCCCTCTTCCGCCAATACCGCGGAGAAGTCTTCCGCCCATCCCCGGATACTCCGGGTCAAGATCACGATATCTCTGTACTGTATCTTCCTGTATCTGCCGGAGGCTTTGTCAATAACCACTCCGTTTCTCATCAGTTCCCGTATCCGGCGGGCAATCATCCTTGCTTCTGACTTTCTTGCGTCTGCCTTCCCGGTATCCTCTCTGTCCAGAAGAAGAAGCTCCGTCCGGTCTGTAAAAGCCGTGTCCCGTGCCGTTTGCGGCAATGCCGGGAAATCCGCTCCTGCATACAATGCGGCGCTATCGTCGTATTCAATGCCCCCCATGTCTTTCCTCATGATCTGGCGAAACAGGTAATTCACACTGTCCAGCACCTCCGCGCGGCTCCGGAAATTCTTATGAAGGTCAATCCTCTGCTTTTCGCCATCCGAAAGACTATAAGTATGGTATTTCTCCATAAAAAGCTCCGGTCTGGATAAACGGAAACTGTAGATGCTCTGCTTCACATCTCCTACCATGAACACATTATAGATTCCACGGGACACTTTCGACACGCTTGTGAGGATTGTCTCCTGCACAAGATTACTATCCTGATACTCATCGATCATCACTTCCTCGAAACGCTCCTGATATTCCTTAGCAGAAGGAGATGGAATCAGTTCTCCGTCCTTCTCCACAGTCAGGATAGCAAGGGCAAACTGCTCCATGTCACTGAAGTCAATCATATTCCGGTCTCTCTTCTTTTCACGGAACATCTCCGCAAAACGTCCGACTAGTTCTGACAGCATACGCATAGACGGATACGCGGCTTCCATGTCCTTTGACCATGCCTCCCGGGCAGTGTAAAAATATGTCTCCTGCAACTCCTTTAAGAGCTTTTTCGCCTGATTGCGAATCTTCTTCACAGCCTCCTTCTTTTCCTCAGAAACCGTATCATCCTTCTTGGTAGAAAGCCGTTTCCACAAAAATCCAGTAACAAGCTCATAGAGACTGTCAAAACTTTCTTCCTTCTCTAGCCTCCCCGCGCTCTCCAAATCCTCTTCTAGCATCTCACAATACATATACGGCCCGTCCGCTTCTTCGCAGATCTTCAGCGCCCGCTCCAGCACATGCCGGATATCCCGCACCCGTGATCTCACTCTCTCCGCGGCCCGGCGCACAAGATCTTCGTTCCGTCCCGTTTCATAAGCTCTGACACAAGAATCCAGCCACCGCTCCGGCTGCGGATAACTACGGGAATACTCATACAGTCTTAGGATGATCTCTTCGATCTTCCGGTCATTCCGCCCGGTGCCAAATCTCTCTACGAATGCAAGGAATTCCTCGCCGCCTTCCGCGTAATACTCTTCCAGCATCTCGTCCAAGACATCCTGTTTTAGGAGCTTAAGTTCGCCTTCCTCGGCAATCCGGAATCCGGGATCAATGCCAATCACATGAAAATGATCTTTTATAACTGATAGGCAGAAGCTGTGGATCGTTGTGATCTCGGCGCTGTGGATCAGCGTTGCCTGCTGCTCCAGACGCGTATCTCCCGGACGTTCCTTCAGCTTCTGCTCTATCGCCGCGCCGATCCTCTCTTTCATCTCTGCCGCCGCCGCCTCGGTAAACGTCACAATGAGCAGACGGTCCACATCCACAGAACGGGGCTCTTCTGTGATCTTTCGGATAATACGCTCCACAAGTACAGCTGTCTTGCCTGAGCCAGCCGCCGCGGACACAAGAATATTTCTGTCTCTTAAGTCAATGACTTTCTGCTGTTCTTCCGTCCATTTTACACTCATGGGCGCTCACCTCCCTCTCTTCTTTCTTCTGCCTTGCACCCGTTTTCCACCTTTTCTTCTCCCGGTCCTTTGCTGCGCTCATTCTCCTGTTCCTTGCCGCTCCCGGCCGCGTGCTCCATAGCCGCCACTGCCTCCTCCATGGACATCTTCTCCAGCCTTCGGTACGCGCACCCTTCAAGACGCAGGTCAAACCCGCAGATATCCTTGTACGGACAATAGTCACAGCCGGTGGAATCCCCCATTTCATAAGGTCTTGCCTGTACTTCCCCGTCATACATCTCTTCCTTGAGGCTGCGTTCCTTTTCCCGCGCATATTCCAGCACGGTCTCAAATGCCTCTTTAGGAAGCGCCCGGGAACTTTTGCTAAGAGATCCGTCCTTGTTCCGCCCCATGGGAAACAAAATGGATGAACCGGACAGATCCCGCTCCAGATGCGGGATCACAGTCTCATCGCCATTAATCAGACCGTCCAGTTTTAATTCTTTTAAAATACTCTTTTCCACATCCTCGCTGCTATCCTGATCTGGGACGACAGGATCCTGTATCCGATAATAAAAGATCCCTGCAGGCACGATCTTCTTCCCGGGATACGCCTTCTCCTCCACAGAGAGAGCCGCGTTTAAGTAGATTGGGAGCTGCATCTGCAGTCCGTGATAAAGAGCCGTGATGTCAAAACTTTTCATCCCGGTCTTATAGTCCGTCACCTTTACATAAACAGCGTCATCTGTCTTGCACGTGTCAATCCGGTCGATCTTTCCACTGCCAAACTTCATCTCATATCCGCTGGGCTCAAAATCCCCCTTCTCCATCTGTCTCGTAAGCGCCCAAACAGAACGGCCAATCAGACGCTTGATGCGCCCGATCAAATGCTCGTTTCTAGCCGAGCTAAACAGCACGGTATTGCCGTAATCAATAACACTTTCTTCCACGCTCTCCGCGATCAGCTCGTCTCGTTTCTTGGGCGTCATCTCCGTCCAGCGCAATTTCTCCCTGTCGGCCTTTCTGGAAAAACGCTCTAAGGATTGGTGGGCGATATTGCCAAGGTCAAGCGCCTCAAACCCATACTCTTCCCGGTCCGAAAGCCTCAACCCATAGCTTAGAAAATGTGCGTACGCGCAAGACGCAAACTGCTCCAGCCGCGTCACACTGACACGGTCACGGCCGGTATAAAGTTCCTCTGCCTTTTCCTTCCCTAACCTTGGACGGTCTTTTCTGATAAATCCCGCCCTCAGAATCTGATCGATCTCTCCATGGCTCTTGCCGTCGCGGACAAACCACGCATACAATTCCTTCCACTCGTCATCCACGCCCGTACGCCTCTCGCTGATTCCTTCCGCAACTTTCCGTATCCCGGTCTTCCTCGTCACTTCCCTCTCGCAGAGAGTTCGTTTCTCCTCATCTGCCGGGAGGATACTGGGGAAGAGACGACGGATATCGGAAACAAGGTATGCCGGGCGCAGTGTCTTGCCGTCTGCAGACACCTTTGACCACGAGAGGAAAAGCCGCTCCGCCGGTTTTGTCAAGTTCATGTACAAGTAGAATTTCTGAATATAGATCTGCTCCTTCGACCCCGGAGAAAGTACAATCTCACCCTCCGCAAGGCGCTCTCTGTCCCGCTCTGAGAGAAGCCCCCTCGCTCCCGCATTTCCGGGCAGAAGAGTATCATTCGCCCCCACAAAGAAGAGTGCTTTGATACTCTTGATCCTTGTCCGCTCCACATCCCCAATCACAACCTGATCCAGACTGGGCGGGATCACGCCCACCTTTGCCTCCTCGAGCCCAGCGTCCAGCAGGTCGCAGTATTCCTTCAGAGACACTTGCTCCTCTCCCAAAAGTTCCACAAACTTATCAAACAGCTCCAGCACAATCCGATAGACCTGCGCATACTCTTTTGCAAGGGCAAGCTCACCCTCTGCCTGAAACTCCTGTTCCATGGCGGCAAGCTGCTCCTGAAGCTTTTCCCCTGCAATATATTCATACACGGCGAGCGTCACGTCCCCCACTGTCTTTCTGCGCTGTTTTAACACATACATAAGGCCGCCCGTCTTTTCCACGAAACGTACCCTGAGATGATTCAGCTCCTGAAGCTCTTCCTCACTCGTCCCGGCAGGTTTACGCACCCACGCCTGCTGCCATTTTTTATATCCCCGGATACCCAGCGCCAGACAATAGTTCTCCATGCGGTCGATCTGCCCGTCCGTAAAACCGCACAGACCGCTCCGCAGATGTCGGAACACACTGTCATAGGTAAAGTTCTGCTCCGCCATGGCAAGCAGGCTTCGCAGATACTCTACAAACGAATTAAGCAAGATGCTTTTCTTATGGTCCATAAACACCGGAATATCAAACATTTCGCACGCCTTTTCCAGCGCATCCGCATAGGCGTCCATATCCGCTGCGATCACCGCAATGTCACGGTAACGGTAGCCCTTTTCCCGTACCAGCCGGCGGGTTGTCTCCGCCACAAACTGCGCTTCCCCCCGCGGATCACGGGCTTCATGAAGGGAAATGGCGCCACCGTCATGTGTATCTGCGCCTCCGCTCTCTGTCTGCGGGGAATCTCCCGCCTCTGAGTATGTCTTTCCCGAATATCGGAACAGTTCTGATTCTAAAAATGCCATCTGCGGGTTGCCCCGGAAACGGTATGGCACATATTTCCCTCCGGATGCCTCTCCCGCGTCTTTCCACATATAGACAGGCTCGTCTATTTCTATCCCCGCCTCCTGTGCAATCTTAACAAGCGACGTGGTCATCTGCTTGCTGAGCGCAAAGAGCTGATACGGATGACGGTACACAAACGGATCTTCCCTCTCGTCCAGCGTCACCGTCACTATCACTTTTTCGCACACTTTTAAAAGCTCGCCCAACAGATGATCCTGAACCGGGGTAAATCCGGTAAATCCGTCCATGGCGACGATACTCCCTTTCAAAATGTCTGACTTGGGAACAACGTCGCTCAACACATCTAGCATTTCTTCCTTTGTAATGTATTTCTCCTGCAAATAATCCTCAAAGCCCTCGTAGAGCTTTCGAATATCCGACAGCTTATAATACAGATAGCTGTCCTCATCCAGCTCTTCCATCAGCCCGTCAAGCCTCTCTGTATCCACCCCGTACTGGGTAAACTCCGATATGACGGATTTCACTTCACTGATGTAGCCCTGCTTTTTCAGATTCCCTTTCAGCACAATCAGTTCGTCCTCATAGTTTCCCGCGATTCTGCGAAGCACTAGATTCTTACCCTCGTCGTCCAGCACCTGACGCCCGTCCTCTCCCATTTCCTCGAACACTCTGTGCGCAAGGCGCCCGAAGCTTAGAACGTCGATATTCATAATTCCGCCCGCAGGGTGCATCAGGCACAAGTCTTTCTGCGTCTGCATGGTAAATTGCTCCGGCACAAGGATGAGATAATTCTTCTCCGGGCGGCGGATAGAGTCCTCTATGATATTTTCATAAAGACGGCGGGTTTTCCCACTGCCTGAATTTCCGAAAATAAACTGTAATGACATATCTTCCTCCTGTAGTACGTCCCGATCAGGACAAGCTGCAAGCGCGGCATATGCGTCAAGTACGGTCGCGACGAGCACAGCTCGAATTCGCCGCGCTCCTTCTCGCTGTCCGTTGCACTTACATACTACGATATGTAAGCCAATTTGGGAATGCACCCATTCCCGGTTGGCTTTCATATCGGGTACGCTCGTCAAGTACGGTCGCGACGAGCACAGCTCGAATTCGCCGCGCTCCTTCTCGCTGTCCGTTGCACTTACATACTACGATATGTAAGCCAATTTGGGAATGCACCCATTCCCGGTTGGCTTTCATATCGTAGTATGCTCGTCGCTATGCGCTCATTATATCACACTGTGCTCTTATCTGAAATATAGCATATCTGTAAAAGTATTTTTACACAGAAAACTTGTCAAAAATTATTGACAAGTAAACTTGACAGTGATACATTAGGATTACAAATAAAACTTGGCATCAACTTAAGTGAGGTATTTATGGAAAGAGAGGACATTTTAGCAAAAAGCAGAGCGGAAAACAAAAATAAAGACATATATGAGCAAGAAGTCTTAAAACAGGCAAGCAGAAGTGCAGTCGTAGTTCAGATGGCTTTTGCGACGATTTTTTTCGTAACGCAGATATTTGTCGGCAAAGGCATAAACTGGGGCCTATGGGCGATTGTTTTCAGCGCAAGTATGACGATCAACTGGGTGAAATACATTAGACTTCGCCGTAAGCTCGAACTTGCGATAGCAATCGCTTACACGATATTGATATCCGTGATGTCCGGATACCACATCTATAATCTGATAGTATCTTCCACAATCTTGTAAGGCGGTGGAAAATATGAATGATAAACTGGTATTAAAAAACAATCTCAAAGATGTGAGGGCAGAAAAAAAGCCATCTCAATCAGCGTTGGCGGAAATGGTGGGTGTATCTCGGAATACGATTAGTTCCATTGAAACGGGACAGTTTAATCCGACCGCCAAATTAGCGCTCATCCTGTGTATTGCACTGGATAAAAAATTTGAAGAATTATTCTATTTCTAAGAAATGCCCCGCCCTTATTGACATTTTCCGTTCCTTCTGCTATCCTTTTCGCAGAATAAGGGAGGGTACAGATATCTCCCGTAAGATTGGAGCTGAAAAGATGATTATTACTTCGTGCTGATCACAAAACCGCATGACAAATACATTGCATTTTTTATCGATGCGCACCCCCCCTCTTATCAGGGCGGTCTGTCTTGTCATGCACACGCAGGAAAGTAATTTCATCTTCTTATGTATACAGACACATCTGCGTTTTCACGGCGCGCGGTATTTACGCACACAGAGCGCATATACCCGCCCTTTTGGAAATGCACAGGCAGTATGGCAGATAAGAACCGCGGAAATCACTTTCCCGCGGTTTCTTTTTATCTTCTCTCCGGCTGCGAGGGCACGGGAGACGATCCTGCCCCCACCAAGAGCAACCCTTTCTATACGGAGGTATACACAATGTCACTGATACAGATAAATAACTTAAGTTTTACTTATGAGGGCAGCTTCGATCCTGTCTTTGAGAACGTGACCTTCCAGATCGACACCAACTGGAAGCTGGGCTTTATCGGGAGAAACGGCAAAGGTAAGTCCACCTTCCTAAAGCTGCTTATGAACGCATATGAATACACCGGCTCCATTACCTCATCCGTGAGCTTTGAATACTTTCCTTTTACGGTGGCAGACCCTTCACTCATGACGTACGAGGTTCTGGAAAATACCAGCCCTCTCATGGAACAGTGGGAGCTGATCCGAGAGCTAAACCTGCTTGACACTGATCCCGAAATTTTATACCGTCCTTTTCACACCCTGAGCTTCGGTGAACAGACGAAAGCGCTCCTCGCCGCGCTGTTTCTAAAAGAGCACGCCTTTCTTCTGATCGATGAACCGACCAATCATCTGGACGACCTCGCACGGGAGAAGGTGGCAGAATACTTATCCCGGAAAAGTGGCTTTATCCTTGTGTCCCACGACAGGGATTTTCTCGACCGCTGCGTGGATCATGTCCTTGTACTGAACCGGAGGACGATTGAAGTCCGCAAGGGGAACTTTTCCTCATGGTACATGGATAAAACCGCAAAAGACCGTCTGGAATTAAAGCAAAATGAAGCGCTTAAAAAGGATATCCGCAAATTAAAAGAAGCCGCGCGTCAGGCGGCGGGTTGGTCGGACAAAGTTGAGAGCACGAAAACCGGCTCCCGCATCGCGGGGCTTAGACCCGACAGAGGGCACATCGGGCATCAGGCAGCAAAAATGATGAAGCGCGCGAAAACGCTGGAACATCGGAAAGAACACGCTGTCCAAGAAAAGGAAGCGCTTTTAAAGGACGTAGAAACCTTGGACAGCTTGAAATTAAATGTACTGGAGCATCACAGCCGCAGGCTCGTCTCCCTTAAGGACGTCACCATAGACTACCGCTTCGGTGATGCAGCTAACTGTTCTTTTGATAATACAGATAGAATCCTGCCGCTTCTAAAGGATTTTAGTCTGGAAATCCAACGTGGCGACCGCATCGCTCTGTCCGGGAAAAACGGCTGCGGGAAATCCAGTCTCATCAAACTGATACTGGACGAAAATATTCCTCACACAGGAGAAGTCTACACCGCGGGAGGACTTAAGATATCCTACATCTCACAGGACACTTTGCACCTTAAGGGCAGCCTTCTTGAATTTGCCTTAAGCCGTGGGCTTGACGACACACTTTTCTATACAGTTCTTAAAAAACTGGGACTGGAACGGGTGCAGTTTGAAAAGAAAATTGAAGATTTCAGCGAAGGACAGAAAAAGAAGGTGCTGCTGGCGGCATCACTGTGCGAGCCAGCACACCTGTTTCTCTGGGATGAACCTTTGAATTTTATTGATATTTTTTCACGCATCCAGCTAGAAGAGCTGATCTTAAGCTTCCAGCCTTCCATGCTCTTCGTGGAGCACGACCGGACTTTTCGCGAGAAAATCGCGACAAAGATTATCGAGCTTTCTCTGGGAACTGCGCAAGAATCACTGCTGTGAAGACGAGCGCACAGCCAAACAGTTCTCTTCCAGAAAGCCGTTCCCCCAATATCACCCATCCGGCAAGCACGGAGAATACAGATTCCAGACTGAGGATCAGAGACGCCACAGCCGGGTCCGTATTTTTCTGCGCCACGACCTGAAGGGTATACGCCACACCACAGGACAACACTCCCGCATAGGCAAGCGGCACCCATGCTTCCATTATCTGGCTGATCTGCGGCTGTTCGGACACAAGCATCGGCACGGCACACAATATCCCACACACAAAGAACTGGATACAGGATAAGGCGACTCCATCCACCTTCGGGGCAAAATAATCGATCACAAGAATATGCACGGAAAACGCAGCCGCGCACAGGAATACGAAGAAGTCTCCTTTTGCGATGGAAAAACCTTCCGTGATACAGAGAAAATACATCCCCGTTGCCGCGAGAACCACGCCGATCCACACCTTCAGCCTAACGCGTTTTCCCAGAAGGATCCCCATAACCGGAACGATTACTATGTACAGCGCTGTAATAAATCCTGCCTTTCCAGCGGTCGTATATACAAGCCCGATCTGCTGGAGAGAGCTTCCCGCAGCGAGGGCAAGCCCGCAGCAGATACCTCCGACGATCAGATCCTTCCGGCTGCCAATTCCCGCACCCGCGACTTCCGCCACCTGTTCTTGGCTCTTCTTCCTGCCATTTCTTTTGAAAAGCAGGAGCTCCGGGATCAGCACAATCCCGCCCATCAGGCAGCGGATGGAATTAAAAGTAAACGGCCCTAAATAATCCATGCCCACACTCTGCGCTACAAAGGCGCTGCCCCAGATAAATGCGGTCAGCGCCAAAAGAAAATTATTTGTTGATTTACGTTTCATCTATATCTCCCTCAGTCAAGAGAATTGTATCTTTTCAGCATGCGCGGCTGTATACTTCCTGCTGCACGTATACTGCGCTTTTCCGGCTATTGGAAGAATTTCTCCATCACTTCCTGTGCAGGCATCTCTTTTCCTGTGAACAGTTCAAACGCCGCGGCTCCCTGCCACAAAAGCATTCCGATCCCTCCGATCGCCGCGCGGCAGCCTGCTTCTTTTGCCTTTTGGACAAGAAGCGTCTCCCTTGGATTGTATACGACATCCGCCACAGCCAGATCTTTATGTAAGAACTCTGCTGGAACCGGAATCACATCCTGAAGCGGATTCATTCCCGCGCGAGTTCCATTGATAAGAATATCGCTGACCGCAACCGTTTCCCTGAGAAGTTCTGTATCGTCCAGATCCTCAATGTATACTTTGCCGATCGAGGGAACCGCTTTCCGGATCTTCTCCACTGTCTTCTCCCCATTGGCATAGAACTCGTCTTTCCGGTTAAATATGGCCAGCTCTTTCACACCATCCAGCGCCGCCTGCACCGCAATGGCAGTCGCCGCCCCGCCCGTGCCGAGAAGCACAATTTTTTTACCTTTTACCTCAACGCCATGCTCTTTCAGATTGCGGATGAAGCCTGTTCCGTCCGTGATGTGTCCGGTCATCGTTCCGTCCTCTTCTACAACGACCGTGTTGCAAGCGCCCACCATCTTTGCCGCGGGAGAAAGCCTGTCCACAAGCTGCGCCACCGCTGTTTTGTTCGGCATCGTGATATTGAATCCTCCCACATCCAGAGTTCGAAGCGCTCTCACTGTCTCCTCTGTTTTTTCAAGCGGCGTGTCAAACGCAAGATATGCCGCGTCTATCCCGAGCTTTTCAAAACTGTAATTATACATGGCGGGAGATCCCGAGTGTCCCACCGGGGAGCCGATAAGCGCATAGAGCCGTGTGTGTCCGTTGATCCGTCTTTCCATTATAGTCCGTCCTCCTCAATGTATTTTCAAAATAAAATGCAGATACAGTATAACACGGCTTTAAGATTACTTCAATACTTTAAAGTACGAAATTTCAGAGCTGAAGTTTGAAAAAGCAAAGCAAATTCCGATCTTTTTACAGCTTATGCACGATCAGCTGTTCACCGTCCAAGTTTTCCTTGTCCAGCCCTGTCGTATGGATCTGGTTGTCCTCATACGTCTTATAGTAATAGACTCCCATGTCTGCGTTCATACAGCATGCATAGGTAGTGATATCATATTTTCCATCCTGCGTAAGCACTGCCCCTCTCGGCATAGCCACACCATCCAGTATATGAAAAAACTGGGAAATATTCGCCCCCTCTTCCTGATTACAGACAGAATTCCATCTCAGAAACGCCGCCTTTACAAATCTGGACGCAGAAGAAAAATCTCCGGGAATCCCTATGCTCCCCATACCCTGTGAATACGGTGAAAGCATCAAGTCAGCAGACTGTAGAGACGGAAAAAAAGATGGGGTCTCCCCCTGACAAAAACGTGATTTCGGATACCCTGCTGTCACATTCAAATAATTATTCAGATTCATCCTGTGATATTCAAAGGGAGGATTGTTCGTTAGAACCCCGATAGGATTTTCATAAATGTGCATTCCCTCACAGACCGCTTCTAGCACAAGACACCGCTCCCTGTCTGCAAGCATCCAGTGGAGCTGTGCAGGCGGCATATCTTCCGAAAACGCATCGTCACATATATTGAGATCCGCAAACATCTCTTCAGCCTCCTGCACAGAGGCGCATCCTCCCAGAATCCATGGAATCAGCTCAAATGACGCAATATTCAGCCTGCCTGTCTGCTCTTTCCCGTAAAACGCATTGCCCGGAAAATTAAGCCCCGCCACGCACAATCCCACTTCGTTAACTGCCTCCGCGTAGAGAGGAAAGCACCTCATTTCATCGTTTTCTCCGTCGTAGCGTGATAATTCCCCTTGTTTTCCCCGCAACTTATCTTCCCTGTTTTGCCCCGCTGCCATGCCGATCATGGCATAATGAGAAGGAAGAGACTCCGTATGACGAAAATGAAGCGGGAAATTACGAGGAGTAATAACTACCGCCTCCCCGAAAGAATATTCTAGATCCATGTTACGCCCGAAATAGAAATCGCCGTTTTTATAGGTTATACAAGTACACATAAAACTACCCTCCCGGAATGTTTTTATTAGCATTCCCCGGAAGGGCATTCTGTATTTTAAATTTATTCCCCTGAATCAATCTGTCTCAACCGCGTTCGGATAGATCTCTTTCAAACGGCTGTCATCATATTTTTCATCCATAACAGTCTGCCATGTATGTTCTGCCGGCACGCCCCGTGCTCTTTGATCGCTTCGTATCAAGGCGAGAGAGGATACAGCTATATTACAGCAGAAAAATACAATCAGCAGCCATGAAAGCACTTTTCCCACTTTCACCGGGATACGCTCTATCCATGATGACAGAACCGGATACAGCCCTTTTATCCAGACAACCGCCGCCATCCCCCAGAAAAAGCAGTACAGAAGATTGATTCGTCCGCCCAGATTAAAAGGTATCCCGCTGTAATCCCAGAATACTTTTCCAAACACCAACTCTGTGAACACACTGCAAACATACTCATACGCTCCGCCCATACACGCGCCCGCGATAAAGATAAAATGGTCCGAACGGTCTCTATACTTATGTAAGAAAAGCGTTGCCGCGGCAATCGCAATCCCCCACACAAGGCTGAACGGTCCCCATACTACACTGCTGCGGCTCATCCAGACTCCCGCTGTCACACGGCAGAACAATGTCTCTGTAATATCTCCAAGCAAAGCGCCGATAACAAAAAGCCAAACAATTTTGTAAAAACCGCATCCGTATGCAAATACCTCTGTATTGGTCTTGGAAGATTCTGCCGCCTTTTCTCTCGCATCCGGGTATGCCTTCTGTATTCTGCGGTCCGCCAAACCGTAAATCTTCCTGCCCAGATTCGATGAAATTCCCGTAAGCCACGAGTCTACACCCTTCCACTGTTCAATCCTTCTGCTTCTTCCCGACAAAATAAACAAGGTCGCTGCAACATCCACAAGTAGTATACCGGACAAAACCCAGATCGCGATCTGTCCTGCAATTTCAGGGATCCAGCCGAACAGTTCCGTCAGGCATAGATTCCCCCAGTTTACGACCACTACGCTGAGGATTCCCCACAACGCCGACATTGGAAGACAAATATATCCGTCCAGATTCAATTTCACTTCAGTGTAGTCCCACCAGCGCTCATGGTAGATTCTCTCAACCCAGTGCCCCGCAGTCCACTCTATTACCGTAGAAAGTATCATGCCTCCGGCAAATAGCCAAAATCCGCTCAATTCACTACAAAAGACTGTAATCGCCAACGCCGCGATCCCATAAATTACGCAAAGCGGCGCATTAACAAGCCCCCGGTTCACAAATCTTTTCTGTTTTAGCGCCGCTGCCACTGTTTCCATGACCCATCCTAAAAAACTATAAACAAAGAATAACCATGCTATTTCGTATCCCGAATAGCTCATACGTACCTTCTCCTCTGACTGTTATTTTCTTTTTGTGTTTTGTTTTTGATTTTTACGCAAAATAACCGAGCAGGAACTCACGCTTCCTTGCTCCTTGAAGTTGTAACTTCATTTTATATCGGCAGTCTGACAAGTTCAACCTTCTATTGGATTAAAAATGGCTATAAGAAGTGATAAAAATTGGTAACCTAAGTTTCCATTCTATGCTATTATAATAATATTCTATCAGAAGGGAGATTTGCTCATGGCTAGGCGGTTCAAACATTTATCGCTCGAACAGCGTATCCAGATACAGAATATGAAAGAAAATGGACATTCCGTGATAGAAATAGCTAATTCCCTCGGCGTACACCGTGCTACTATCTATAATGAATTGAAACGTGGAACTATCAACAATCTGTACAATCCATATTACTCACAAGAAACAATTGAAGAAAATCTCGGAAAAGGCGGACCGCAGAGCAAACTTGCTGACGAGGCACTTGCCAGATTCATTGCTTCCCTGATTTTAAACGAACATCTAAGTCCCGAAAAAATCGTCAATCTTCTGAAAGCTGACAATCAAGGATTTTCCGACATACCACGTACACCTAATACTATATATAATGCGATTGATAAAGGACTGATACCGGGAGTAACCCGGGAGTGTCTCAATACTTCTAGATCCAAACTCTTTAACGGAGGACAGATTTCCCTTCCAAAATGGGTATTGGAAAAACTGGACTTAAAAGATGGGGACACCCTCGACCTTACTGTTACTGACGACGGGAAAATCATATATCAAAAAAGGGCGCGCCCCAAAAAAGATTGTTGAAGTGCTTATTATAGCCATTTTGCATCCGGCGGGAACACGAAATGCTTCGCAAGGCGCCGAACCTAAGAATTTCAATGTAATTCTACAAATCTTTCTTTTGTAACAACACCACTGTCCCGATATGATTATCATTGTCCAAACTCATATTTACACTAGCATCTAAAGAAACCACTAACTTTAATTTGCCCCTTTTCGATTAGAAAACATTTTTCTATCAACTATCTCCTTTTTTCTTCGCTATGCTTTGAATATTTTTAATGCTTTCCAAATATTCCTCTTCAACTGGTGACAAATTCTGTGCTTGGTATTTCCTATACTCTTTTGTCGCCTTCTCAATTGCCTGCGCATGGCTGATTGTACCTGCACCCTGCAGCACCTTTTCCCCTGTAGTCTTCAAAACATTATCAAGATGCTCCACATAATCTGACATATACACAGGATTATGACGCATAGCCTGAATTTCCGCAAAATCAAAATATCCCGATACAATATTATTCAATATTTTTAATTCTTCATCATTAAGGTAATTCTTTGCAATGCCTATATCCTTTAAAGTAGGAAAGTCACCAGAAAAACTCTTCAATCCCATAAAAGGCTGACTCGCATCCGCGCGCTCGTATATAACCTCCGCTGCTGTATGTCCGTGTGCTGCATAATGCAATTTGTTCTGCACCATTTTAAAAAAGGCAATAGATTCACTACTTTTAGGATCATAGTCAACACTCGTTGCATAAAGGTCAAGAACCTGTCGGTACATAACCTTTTCAGACGAACGTATATCCCGTATGCGGTCTAACAGCTCTTTCCAGTAGTTACCACCGCCCAGATTTTTCAGCCGCTCATCATCCATCGTAAAGCCTTTTATCATGTACTCTTTTAATCGTTCGGTAGCCCACCGACGGAAATTTGTGGCAATCTTGGATTTCACTCTATATCCAAGAGAAATAATCATGTCAAGATTATAATGTGTTGTATTATATTTTTTCCCGTCAGAAGCAGTTGTTCGGAATTTCCGAACAACTGAAATTTCTTCCAGTTCGCCTTCTTCAAAAATATGTTTAATATGCTCACTGATATTGGATTTACTAGTTTGGTAGAGTTCACATAATTGTGCCTGTGTAAGCCAAACGGTCTCGTCTTCGAATTTAACATCTATTTTCGTCTGTCCGTCTTCCGTTTGATATATGAGGAGTTCACTTCCAACAGTATCGAAACTGCCTTTTTTGTCCTCCATCATTCACTCCTCCATTTCATTAATTTCTTTCGAATTCTTCCATTTCCAATTCAATATATTTATCCAATTTAAGTTTGGAAAGCAACGCCACAGTCTCCACATGCACACTCATCGGGAACTGATCTACAGGCCGCACTTTTACCAGTTCGTATCCATTGGTGCACAGGATCTTCAGATCCCGGGCCAGCGTAGCCGGATCGCAGCTCACATACACGACTTTCTCTGGCGTCATCTTCACGATCGTATCCAGAAGCTTCTCATCGCATCCTTTTCTGGGCGGATCGACCACGATCACGTCTGCGTGCATTTCTGCGCTGTCCTCTGTGCGCTTCTGTTCGCAGAATGCCGGCAGCACTTCCTCGGCTTTCCCGACAAAAAATTCTGCATTTCTGATCCCGTTGAGTTCCGCGTTCCGGCGGGCATTTTCAATAGCCTGGGGAATGATCTCCACTCCGTATACTTTTCCCGCTTTCTGCGCCAGGAAAAGGGAAATAGTCCCGATCCCGCAGTACAGATCCCACACAGTCTCGCCGCCTTTTAAATCTGCATATTCCAGTGCGAGGGAATAAAGTTTCTCCGTCTGCACCGGATTTACCTGATAAAAAGAAAGCGGCGAGATCTGATATTTAATCTCTCCGATATAATCCGTGATGTAGTCCTGCCCCCAGAGCACACGGTACGCATCTCCCATGATGACATTATTCCGGTTCGTATTCTCACTGAACGAAATACTGGTCATTCCCGGCAGTTCCCTCAGCTTCCGGATCAGTTCATCCGCGTGAGGGATGTCCGTTCCGTTTATGACCAGACATACCATGATCTCTTTCGTCTTAAATCCATAACGGATCAGAACATGGCGGACCAGTCCCTTCCCGCTCTTTTCATCATAGGAAGGGATCCGGTATTTCTTCATAAATGCCAGGATGATCTCCAGGATCTCCTGATTAACCGGAACCCCGAGTATACAGTCCGTATTCGCGATAATATCATGCGTCCTTCCGGCGTAGAATCCGGTGACCGGACTGCCTTCTTTATCCGTACCGAAAGGAAACTGGGCTTTATTACGGTATCCGAACGGATCCTCCATCCCGATGACAGGATCCATTACCCGTTCGACCAGCTCCGGATCAAATCCTCCGATCCGCACCAGATCGTCCCGCACTTTCTTCTGCTTGAACGCAAGCTGCTTCTCATAGGACATCTCCTGTATCTGACAGCCTCCGCACTGACGGGCGAACCGGCATCTTGGCTCCACCCGGTCCGGCGATGGTTCAATGACGCGCATAAGCCTGGCGTACCCGTAATTTTTCTTCGCCTTTATAACTTTTACTTCTGCTCTGTCACCGATCACAGCGTCTTTAACAAAGAGGGTGTAGCCGTCGAGTTTTCCGATGCCCTCGCCGCCTACACCGATATCCGTGATCTCTATGACTGCTGTTTCATTTTTCCGCATACTGTGCTCCCGTTGTCAACTTTCCGATGTTCTCCGCAGATTGGACTCGAAGAGCTTGTTATATCCCAGCCATTCCGTGCCCGTTTTCCCTTTGAAGATCTCTGTGAGCGTCTGCATCTTTGCATCCGTATTATCCGCCAGATTCAGCGCCATGGCCTCCGCCAGCGCCGGTTTTTTCGGCGAACCATACTCCAGTTCCCCGTGATGGGCAATGATGCAGTGCTTCAGTTCATTGGCCAGACGCTGCGGAAAATCCGGAAGCGTCCGCAATGCTTCATCGATCATCTCCACGCCGATCACGATATGTCCGATCAGCTGGCCTTCGTCCGTGTAATCATTATCCGGGAAAGCGGAAAGTTCTCTCGTCTTGCCGATATCATGACAGATCGCCGCAGTGATCAGAAGATCTTTATTCAGGATCGGATATGCACCCGAAAAATAATCACACATATGGACCACGCTCAGCGTATGCTCCAGCAGGCCGCCGGAGAACCCGTGATGTACCGTCTTCGCTGCCGAATGGCCCCTGAATGATTTTATAAACTGCTCGTCTTTCACAAAAAAATATTCCAGAAGCTGTCTGAGGTGCGGATTGGTGATCCTGCTGATATACCCGAGCAGTCCTGCATACATCTTCTC
>NHCFR00700__coassemble_1065_pt1 | contig 32431 bp, 27 predicted proteins | sample NHCFR00700__metabat2_low_PE_003 | metagenome-assembled genome bin NHCFR00700 | reverse complement strand
GCACACTTGAGAACGCAATCTATATGTCCATCAAAAACGACGTATCATTTCTGATAGGCAGGATATCCTGCGGGAGTTCCTTATAAAGCATAAGGCGGAGGTGAGGACAGTGAGTATATTTGAATACGATCAGGAGAAACACATAAAGCTGGAGCGGAAACAGGCATGGGAGGAAGGCGGGGAGGCCGGTATTGCAGAAGGCAGAGCAGCTGGAATCGCGGAAGGTAGGGAAGCTGGAATTGCGGAAGGTAGAGAAGCTGGAATTACCGAAGGTAAGGCTGCCGGCAAGGCCGAAGGTGAAAAACTCATGCTGACAAAGCTAATACAGAAGAAGCTCCTGCGCGGGAAAACTCCTGCCCAGATCGCAGAGGAGCTGGAGGAAGAACGCCCGGTAATAGAAGATATAATCAAAAAATATTTCTGAAAGAAGAGCAGGAGAGAGAACATATGATAAGAATACAGGAATACAGAGGACACATCCGTAACTGGGAAGAACTGTGTGAGAGACTGGAGATCCCTCTCACGCTTTCGAGGGAGGAGCGGGAGGAACAGATCCTCATCCGCGCTTATGAGACGTGGGGCCACGAGATGGCGGACCATATGCACGGGATGTTTGCGTTTGCGCTGTGGGATGAAGAGGAGAAGAAGTTGTTCTGCTTAAGGGATCCCTTCGGAACGAAACCGTTTTACTATTATGAGACAGAAGACGGGCGGCTTTTATACGGAACAACGATCCGTCAGATCATGGAGCAGCCGGGATTTGTGAAGGAGCTGAATGAAGAGATGCTCCAATTATATCTGAGCCTTACTTATGTGGCGGGTGAGAATACATTTTTCCGCGGGCTTAAGAAGCTCATGCCGGGGCGGTATCTGATCTGGCAGGATAGGAAACTGAGGATTGAGCGTTACTGGACGCCTACGTTCCATCCAGATGAGAGTAAGTCTTTGGAGGATTGGGCGAACGAGATTCACACAACTTTGAAAGAGATCATGCCGGAGGTAAAGACGCCGGATGAGACGGCAGAATCATTCCTGTCAGGCGGTGTGGATTCCTCCTATGTGCTGGCGATGTCCGACGTAGAAATGACGGATTCCTGCGGCTATGAGGAAGAACGTTTTGATGAATCCGGGCTTGCAAAGCAGACTGCAGATATTTTGGGCCGGAAGAATTCCAGATGCCTGATCACCCCGGAGGAATATTTCGGGATTGTCCCCTATGTAATGTACAACATGGAACAGCCGCTGGGCGACGCCTCTGCCATCGCGTTTGCCATTGCGTGCAGGGAGACGGCAAAGCACACGAAGATCTGCTATTCGGGTGAGGGGGCGGATGAGTTTTTCGGCGGCTATAATATGTATCGCAACGCAGAGCGATACGGCGAGAATCTGAAGACATTTTATGTCGGGAATACGAATATCATGAAAGAGGACGAGAAACAGCGCATTCTCAAAAATTATGATCCGGATGTCCTGCCCATCGAGGTGGCGCGCCCGATCTATAAAGAGACGGAAGGGCTTGACCCGCTCTCGATTATGTCGGATGTGGATATCCAGATCTGGCTGGAGGGAGATATTTATCTGAACGTGGATAAGATGAGCCTTGCGGCGGGGCTAGAGATCCGCATGCCGCTGACAGACCGCAGGATCTTTGACATCGCGTCAAGGATGCCGTCCAGATACAAGGTAAATGAGGAGCAGAATAAAGTTGCCCTGCGCACGGCGGCGGCAAAGGTTCTCCCGGAAGATATCGCCTTCCGTAAGAAGCTGGGATTCATTGTGCCAATCCGCATCTGGATGGCGGATGACCGCTACAATCAGGATGTGCGAGCGAAGTTCAATAGCGACATAGCGGAGAAATTCTTTAACGTAGACGAGATCAACGTGATCTTTGACGATTATGTGGGAGGGAACTCCGACAACTGGAGAAAAGTGTGGACAATCTATACATTCCTTGTGTGGTATGAGGAATATTTTGTGAAGCGCTGACCCCTCAAAGTGAGGCGGCAGGAAGGAACTGTGAAATCAGGGGGACCGCCGGCGGATGGTTCCCCTGATTTTTTAATGTAATTACAGAGCAGGAGATATAAAGACATGATAATCGATACACATGCACATTATGACGACGAACAGTTTGATGAGGACAGGGAGAGTCTCCTCGCAAAAATGAAAAACGCGGGGATCGGGATTATCGTAAACGCCGGCTCCACGATTTCCTCGTGGGAGAAGATTAGGAAGCTGACAAAAGAATATCCTTTTATCTACGGCGCGGTCGGTGTTCACCCGGACGAGGCGGGAACTCTAAACGAGGAGCAGATGGCGCGGATGTCTGTCTTTCTGGATGAGGAGAAGATCGTCGCCCTTGGTGAGATCGGACTGGATTATTATTGGGATAAGGAGAGCCGTGATCTCCAGAAGAAATGGTTTATCCGGCAGCTTGATCTCGCGCGTGAGAAAAATATGCCGGTTATCATCCACAGTAGGGAGGCCGCTGCGGATACGATGGAGATCATGAAGCGGCATGCGGCAGGGATGAAGGCGGTGATCCACTGTTATTCTTATTCTGCGGAGATGGCGAAGGAATACGTGAAGATGGGGTACTATATCGGCGTGGGCGGAGTGGTCACGTTTAAGAATGCAAAGAAGCTCAAAGAGACCGTACAGGAGATTCCGCTGTCATCTATTGTGCTTGAGACAGATTGCCCATATCTGGCGCCTGTCCCGTACAGAGGGAAAAGGAACTGCTCTCTCTATCTCTCTTATGTGGCGGAGGAGATCGCAAAACTTAAGGGAATATCCGCAGAAGAGGTGGTGCGGCAGACAGAGATAAACAGCAGGGATCTGTATAATTTGCAGAGAGCAGAATGAGCACGCCGTAATAAGGCTATTTGCGAATAATTTTCTTGACATGGGGGCATTTTGGTATTATTGTATTATTTGAGTAATACAATAATACCAAAAAAGGAGTATAGATATGGAACCACTCATCCGAGTTCATGATTTACATAAGATCTATAATCCCGGTGAGAATGAGGTGCGCGCTTTGGACGGCGTTAGCCTTGAGATACAGCGGGGAGAGTTTATTGCGATAGTCGGCCACTCCGGTTCTGGGAAATCTACCCTTATGAATATGCTGGGCTGTCTGGACGTGCCCACTGCCGGAAGTTATTTTCTTGACGGGCAGGACGTATCCCATTTGTCTGACAATCAGCTTTCAGATATCCGAAATCAGAAGATCGGATTTATTTTCCAAGGATTCAACTTGATTCCAAACCTAGATGCCCTCGGCAATGTAGAACTTCCGCTTATTTATAGAGGAATGGGGAGGCGGCAGAGGAGAAAGGCAGCTGCTGAGGCATTGGAGAGAGTGGGGCTTAAGAAAAGAATGAGGCATAAACCAGGGGAACTTTCGGGCGGGCAACAGCAGAGGGTAGCGGTTGCAAGAGCGGTGGCGGCGCAGCCGCCGATTATCCTTGCCGACGAGCCTACGGGGAATCTGGACAGCCATTCTACTTTGGATATCATGAATATCCTGAAAGGGCTTCATCAGAGCGGCCGCACAGTCATTGTCATCACCCATGATGACGATATTGCCCGGCAGGCAGACCGGGTCGTGCGCATTATGGACGGCCACATTGAAGCTGATTATCTGAATAGGGAAAATCATGCAGACAAAGAGAGAAATACGGAGAGTGAAAGGGAGGATATCTCACATGGCATTAAAAAAGAACAATGACACAAACCATACCATTTCCGAAGACAACGGTCTGGCTTTAGCCGCTCCGCGAAAGAAGCTTCCGGCATGGGTGATCATCCCGATACTGGCTTTCGTGATTCTTCTTGCATGGGGGATCTCACTGGTTGCAGATGGGAATAAGGAAAGCAGCGTTGGAACAGTCTTAAATGTAACGAAGGCACAGAAGGGAACCGTGAGAGAGACTTATAATTCCAGCGGAACTATCGAGAGCGAAAATACGAAGACTTATTATTCTCCGGTCACAGCGCCGATCAAAGAGTGCAAGGCTGTGATCGGGCAGACGGTAAAGACAGGAGATCTTCTCGTTACATTTGACACGACGAATCTGGAGAGAGATAATAAGCAGGCACAGCTTACGCTTCAGTCAAGCCTCAATACATCCCGGGCGGCAAAGGCGCAGAACGCACAGGCGATCGATGCGGCAAAGGCGGCGTCCACTCAGGCGGCGGAGCAGGCAAACGCTCTCGCGAATGAAGCAAACGCACTGGCGGAACAAGTGAACTCTGCCTATGCCCAGTATCAGAAAAATCAGCAGGCGGCGGAACAGCAGGCTGCTCAGAATGCGCCTAAGAAACAGGAGCTTCAGGCGCAGATCCAAGAGTATGAAGGAACGGTTGCGGCGGCAGAGGAAATAATCAATGCCTATGAAAGAGGATACGCAGGGCGCCAGGTAGAGGTCAATGAGGCGTTGGAAGCTGTGAAGAACGGAACCGCAGACACTGTGCAGCAGCAGATCGCGGCAGATACGGATAGTTACAAGCAGGCATTGCAGAGAGAAAAAGAGGCCAAGGCTCTTCTTGATCAGGCGAATTCTACGCTGGCTGCTCTTGAAGTTCCTGCTGCGGACGATGCCGGATATGCGGAACTCAAGGCACAGTATGACGCTAAATACGCGGAGTGGAAAGCGGCATATCAGGCAGCAGGTGCCACTGCCCCGGAGACAGGTATGACCTCCGCTGAGTTAGACAATCTGGACATCAGCGATAATCTTGCAGAACTTGCCGCTCTGACGCCCGAGGAACTGCTGGAGAAAGGAAGGGAAGGCATGAAAGCGGATATGGACGGCGTGATTGCGTCTGTAGACGCGCTTCAGACGAATTCGGCCACACAAGGAGTCTCGCTTTTCACGATTGCGGATACGAAGCATGTGCGGGTAAAGATCGAAATCTCTCCTGATGATTATGGAAAGATGCGGCCGGGTACTGAAGCGGAGATCACCCTTGCAGGGAGTACATACAAAGGAACTCTGACCGATGTGGATAAGATCGCTGTTCCTAATGCGAAGGGGACTCCCGTCATCGGCGCGCGCATTCGGATAGAAAATCCTGACGATAATATCTGTATCGGGGCCACAGCAAAAGTGAAGATGACTGTCGCCGAATCAAAAAATGTAATTGTAGTTCCATCTGAGACCGTTAATGCGTCTTCTGACGGGGATTTTGTCTATGTAATTGAAAACGGTGAGGTAAAGGAAAAACCGGTTCAGCTGGGGACCGCCTCCGCCACTCAGGTTGAGATTACCGAGGGGCTTAAAGAAGGAGACATGGTAGTCAACGATTTGAACGTAGATATCCGCCCAGGCATGAAAGCCGTTCCAAATGGGAATGGAACAGATTAAGCTGCCGGACAGGGAGATGAGTAAATGGGACAATTTCTTGAATATATAAAAATGGCGCTGGATAATATCCGCTCGAATAAGGGGCGTTCTTTTTTGACAATGCTTGGCATCATCATCGGTATCTCTTCCGTGGTAACGATTGTGTCCATTGGAAATGGCCTAAAAAACGATGTGGTGAACGCGGCCAATGAGCAGACGAATACAGTTACTATCCAGACAAATGCGGAAGAGATCACAGACACGGAGATCATTACAGGTGAGGATATTGCATTTCTGGAGACATCCATGAGCGATTCCGTAGAAAGTGTTACCGCGTCTGTGATGTACGGGGGAAAATGTACCACCCGGAAAGGCTCTTTCGATGCCTACGTGACAATGACTACGCCGGACTATGAAAATGGGCAGTATACGTCGCCGCTTGTCAAAGGAAAGTATTTTACGGATACGGATTTGGTAAATGGCAGTCCGGTCTGTGTGATTGACGAACTGACGGCCCTGTATCTCTTTGGAAACACAAATGTCATTGGCATGAGCTTTGAGCTGGCCATTGACAGTGGCATACAAGAAGTCACGGTTTCCGGCATAAGGGAGACTTCCGATGATATGATGGAAGCTGAGGAGGCCTATCAGGCCATGGGAATGGGAGAGTCGATTTCCATCGAAGTACCGTACACGCTGTCAGAAGCTTTTGGCACAACGATCGAAGGATTTTCATCTATCTCTTTGACTGCGAGAGATGAGGATTCTGCTGGGAGGGTGGCCTCTACAGCAGTGAAACTTTTGAATGCCCGGCACCAAAATCTAGGAGATCATCCGTTTGTGCAGCAAAAACCTATTGATCTGTCTGACATGCTGGGGGCTGTTATGGATGGCGTCACGGCATTTGTAGCCCTTGTTGCTGCGATCTCTCTTGTGGTGGGCGGCATTGGCGTTATGAACATTATGCTTGTGTCTGTGACGGAAAGAACGAGAGAGATCGGAATACGCAAGGCTTTAGGGGCAAAGACAGGATCCATCATCGCACAGTTTTTGTGCGAGTCTGCCATTATCTCAGGGATGGGCGGCATTATAGGAATTCTGCTGGGCGGCGGGCTTACCGCTCTGATTAGTTTTCTTGAGATCGGAGGAATCCGGGCGTCTCTCTCATTGCCGGCAGTCATTATCGCCACGCTCTTTTCGTGCGGTGTAGGGATTATCTTTGGGATCTATCCTGCCCGCAAGGCCGCGCGGTTAAGCCCGATTGAAGCGCTGAGGCGCATATAAAGAGGAGCACTGCGGCGCCTTTGAATGCGCCGCTGCTTATAAAGTGTTTTATAAAAGGAGGAATTTGTCATGAAAAGAAAGAGTAAATTATTAAACGTGGTATCCATTATTATTATTGTATTCGCATCTCTGGGGATTTTTTCCAACATCGTGCTGGTCGCAATGTTCGGAGCAGTGGAGCCTTATGTAGAGACATACAATATCACAATGCCGACAACAGGCGAGATGGTATTTTCCTTTGCTTTCAGCATTGTCCAGCTGGCCGCGGGAATCATGGGAGTGATGTACCGCTCTAAAAAGTCAGTCCTGATCATCGGAGCGCTGTATTGTCTGTTTGTATTTGTAAATATCGTTATGTCTAGCGTATCACTGGGATTTTCCTTTACCTATGTGTTCGGCTTGATTCTGCCGGTTCTTTATATGTGGGGATGGTACCAGTCAGAGTAATAAAGTAATCTTTTGCCGGAGCGAATCGAAAGGAATGGTAAACATTATGAAACAGCCCACACTTGGCAACCCAAAGAACACAATTGCAGTGCTGCAGAAATATAATTTTGTGTTTCAGAAAAAATTTGGCCAGAATTTTCTCATAGACCCTCATGTGCTTGACAAGATCATCCGTGCGGCACAGATCGGTAAAGATGATGTGGTGCTGGAGATCGGGCCAGGCATCGGGACTATGACCCAGTATCTGGCGTGCGCGGCAAAGAAAGTGATTGCCGTGGAGATTGACCGGGCGCTTATCCCCATTCTTGAGGACACGTTGAGCGGATATGACAATGTGCGTATTATCAATGAGGATGTGCTGAAAGTAGACATCGCTAAGCTGGCGGAAGAAGAGAATGGAGGCAACCCCATCAAGGTGGTGGCGAATCTTCCGTATTACATTACCACTCCGATTATCATGGGACTTTTTGAGAATCATGTTCCGATGAAGAGCATCACGGTCATGGTTCAGAGGGAAGTGGCAGACCGGATGCAGGCGGGGCCGGGGACAAAGGATTATGGAGCCCTGTCCTTAGCTGTACGGTATTATGCGAATCCATATATCGTGGCAAATGTACCGCCCAACTGTTTCATGCCCCGCCCGAAGGTGGGATCAGCTGTGATCCGGCTAGAACGGTACGAGAAGCCGCCCGTGGAGGTGAAAGATGAAAAACTGATGTTCCGTCTCATCCGGGCGTCTTTCAACCAAAGGAGGAAGACACTGGCGAACGGGCTGAAGAACTCACAGGAATTAGATTTTGAAAAGGAAGTGATCGAGGAGGCAATCTTACAGCTGGGTAAAGGCGCGTCCGTGAGAGGGGAGGCACTGACGCTGGAGCAATTTGCGGCGCTTTCAAATGCGCTGGCTGAATCAGCTTGGCCTCGCCATTCGTGAAACCATGCGGTGGGTCAATTGTGGCCGCACCGCCGTTTCTCTCATAGGGAGCCGCTCACTCCATACATCTTCGCGCTTCCAAGTTTTAATACTTTGTTTATTGTTTAATTATCTGATTTTTAGTATAATGTAAAGGTCATACAATGAAAAGAGAGAAGGAGGAAGGTCACATGGCGAAAGACATTGACAGCATTTTTTTTGATATTACTCCTGAGATTGAAGCGCTCGCTCAGAAATGTGAAGAAAATAATGCGATTGATAAGGAACTGTACACAAAGTATGAGGTGAAGAGAGGTTTGCGTGACCTGAACGGAAAGGGAGTCCTTGCGGGGCTCACGAATATTTCCGATGTTTGTGCCTCCAAAGTGGTAAACGGAGAGACGGTTCCCTGTGCGGGAAACTTGTATTACCGCGGATATAACATTAAAGACCTGGTAAAAGGCTTCCTTGCGGCAAGGCATCCAGGTTTTGAGGAGATCGCATATCTCCTCCTGTTCGGTGAACTTCCGAATAGAACAGAATTAAGAAATTTTCAGGACATGCTCGCAGACAGGCGGATGCTCCCGCCGAACTTCGTGCGCGACGTCATTATGAAGGCTCCGAGCCACGATATGATGAATAGTATCACACGGAGTATCCTGCAGCTTTATTCTTATGACCAGAAGGCGGACGATACATCGATTCCGAATGTGCTCCGTCAGTGTCTGAATCTGATCAGCCAGTTCCCTATGCTTATGGTATACGGCTATCACGCGTACAATTACCGCAGGGGGGAAGATCTCTACATTTATGCTCCAAAGAGAGAGTTGTCCATGGCTGAAAATATTCTCATGATGCTGCGTGAGGACAGGAAATATACAAAACTTGAGGCGAAAATCCTAGATATGGCTCTCGTGCTTCATATGGATCACGGCGGCGGTAACAACTCCACCTTTACGACCCATGTGGTAACCTCCTCGGGAACAGATACATATTCTACGATGGCCGCGGCGATGGCCTCCCTCAAAGGACCTAAGCACGGCGGAGCTAATGTCAAAGTGACAAAGATGTTCGAAGATATGAAAGCGAACCTGACTGACTGGTCAGACGATGATCAGATCCGCGCGTATCTGGAAGCGCTCCTTGATAAGAAAGCGTTTGACAAGAAGGGACTGATCTACGGAATGGGCCACGCGGTTTATTCGATCTCAGATCCACGTGCAGATATCTTTAAGAAATTCGTAAAACAGCTTGCAAGGGAGAAGCACCACGAAGATGAATACGCACTCTATGAAAAGGTAGAGCACATGGCTCCGGAGGTCATCGGAGAGAAGCGTAAAGTATACAAAGGCGTTAACGCGAACGTGGACTTTTACAGCGGACTGGTTTACAGTATGTTGGATCTTCCGCCGGCGCTGTACACACCGATCTTCGCGGCGGCGCGTATCGTGGGATGGAGCGCGCACAGACTGGAAGAGCTCAAAAATGTGGACAAGATCATACGTCCGGCGTACAAGCCGCTCGCGCCATATCGCGAATACATAAATTTGGATGACAGGTAAGTGAGAAACATGAGAGACGAGTTTTATTTCCCATCAAAGGACGGAAACACGGAAATCCACACGATGGAGTGGAAGCCCGACGGCGAGGTAAAAGCTGTCCTTCAGATCTGCCACGGAATGGTGGAGTACATCAGGCGATATGATGAGTTCGCGCAGTATCTCTGTGATCAGGGTTATTATGTCGTGGGAAATGACCATCTCGGCCATGGGAAATCTATACAGGCAAAGTCTGAGTATGGATTTTTTCACGAGAAATACGGAAATGCCTGCGTACTCGGAGATATCCACACGCTTCGCCAGCGGACAATGAAGAAGTACCCGGATGTGCCGTATTTTATGCTCGGACATAGCATGGGCTCATCGTTTCTGCGCCAATATATCCAGATGTACGGGAACGGTCTGAGCGGAGTGATCCTGATGGGTGTCGTAGCTGAGCGCAGACAGGCACAACTTCTGTTTGGGAGGCGGTTCTGCCGCCTGATAGCGGTTTTCCGCGGATGGCATTATCGCAGCAAGCTGGTGGACAGGATGGTAAACGGACCTTTTAATAAGAAGTTTAAACCTGCGCGCACCCGGGCGGACTGGATTACCAGTGACCGGGAACGGCTGGACGCCTATGTGTCGGACCCGCTCTGTTCATTTATATTCACGGTAAACGCCTATTATAATCTGTTTTCGGGTATGATCGGTATGCAGAAGCGGGAGAGTGCGTTTATGATTCCGAAAGAACTCCCCATCCTTTTTGTATCCGGTGCGGACGACCCGGTGGGCAACTTTGGGAAAGGTGTCCGCAAGGTCTATGAGAAATACCGCTCGGCAGGGATACAGGATGTGTCGCTGAGGCTTTACACCGGGGACCGGCATGAGATATTGAATGAGACAGACCGGCAGCAGGTGTTTCAGAACCTGTCTGCATGGCTTGAAGAGCATAAATAAAACAAATATTTTTAGAAATAACAAAAACCCGTTAACCTTGTAGTTAACGGGTTTTTGTCGTTTTATAAGTTATCTAAAAGGAATGAGAGTAAAGTACGACACCATCCAGTGCCTGAACTTTATGAGGGGGGAGATAGTTGTTTTATCAACTATCTGAGTTAAAGTATAATGGGAAAATGTGACAAAAGTATGAGTGAATTATAAAAGAAAAAGAAAGTCTATAAATTGGCGCTTAAAAAAGTCTTAAGTACAATTGTCATAAAGACAGCGAAAACCCGCTAACCACAAGGGCTAACGGGTTTCGTGTTTATTAGTTATCTAAAGGAATGAGAGTAAAGTGCGACATCCCGGTCCTCCGGGATGTCTATACTTTATGAGGGGGGAGATAGTTGTTTTATCAACTATCTGTTTTATAGTATAGACAGCAAATGTGTCCAAAGTATGTTTAAATCCTTAAAGAAATAGAAAAAAAGTTATGAAATTCTTAATTAGCGGATTCGTATGGTATTTCCGGCGTAGATTTTATCCGGGTCAGGGATTCCGTTTAATGAGACGAGAGCGTTGACTGTTGTACCGAATTTCTGTGCAATTCCGCTCAAGGTATCCCCAGGCCGGATGGTGTAGTACTGGGCGCTGCCGCCTTCGCTTTCAGGGACCTTCAGTGTATTTCCGGCATAGATTTTATTCGGATCAGAGATCCCGTTTAAAGAAGTAAGAGTGCTGACAGTCGTCCCATAGCGCTGTGCGATTTCACTTAACGTATCTCCGGGCTGGATTACATAAGTGATGTATTCCGGGGCAGGGGAAGGCGAAGGAGCAGGGCTGTCTCCGGACAGATGGTTCAGTCCTGCGCTTTTTATAACAGGGGCATAGTCAATAAATCCTTCATCCAGATCTACATTCCCGCTGATGCCGGGAACGTTTCCCTGACTTGAGTACTGCCAGATTCCACAGTTTGTTCCGTCAAAACTATCGTTATAGCGCGCGTACCAGAACGCGTAGCGGCTAGGCAGGCTGCTACCAAGATAGGTGTCGAGAAAATTTTTGTTTGTGTAAAACATTGCATAATAGCCTTTGGCTTCAATGCGGTTGCAAAAACTCTGTACCAGATTTTTCGCAAGATTGGCTGTCATGGTTACGCCTTCGCCCGCAGCGTATGCGACAGAGGCATGCTCGATGTCATAGCAGACGGGATAATCTAGCCGGTAGCCGGATATCGTGCTGATACACCCGTCTGCCTCCTGCACGGCTGTCTGTGGACTGATTGCATAGCAGAACCAATAGGCTCCAATAGGAAGCCCGATCCGATTGCATTCCGAGGCGTTTCTTTTAAATTGTTTATCTACTGTGCTAAATCCATATCCTGCGCGGAGCATGGCAAACTGATATCCTGCGGCTTTGACCCGTTCCCAGTCCACTTCTCCCTGAAATTCGCTTACGTCAAGTCCTTTCATACTCATATGATACTCCCTTCTGCCGCCGTTAGGGGACGGCGGACTTTACAGCGTGTCAGAGTCCGAAACATAAAATGCCAAAGTCCGGGACAGATAACATGCCTGTGGTATCAATATATGCAGAAGGCGGGGAGAAGTGAAAAGCCGGGGATTATTCCCCGGCTTTGGCGTTCTCTTTTATTATTTCGTATTCTTGATTAGAAAAATTATTTAGTATCCAAGTGTCTCCTCAGACCACTCCAAAACACTTCCGGTCTGGGCATCAAGCTCAAAGTCATAGGACATACCATTGTAAATGACTTCGCCTTCATAGAAAATACGGCCGTCGTCACGCTCAGCGGTCATGCGGAGATTCTGTTCGCTGGCGCCGGATACTTTTGCGAGGACAATTTCTTTGGCTTGGTCGGGGGTGACCGCCGCGCCGGGATCAGCCATCACTTGCTCGGGTGTGGAACGGTTTTCTTTTATAATGGTTCCGTCGGCAGCGTTGATTTCATATTCATAATCGGTAGCCGGTGTGTAGATATCCACCTCATAGAGTGTCATGCCGTTGTCAAAATCCTGTCTTACGGAAAGCCCGATTGTATCAGCTTCCGCTACGCCCGCGTGATTTAGGGCGATCGTTTTTGCATCGTCTTGCGTGATGGAGGCAGTAGTGGAATTCTGTGCTGTACCATTCTGCGAGTTTTGACCGGTAGTATTATTGCTTTGGGTTTGTGTGGTTGAACTTTCTTGCCCCTGTTGGACTCCATTTATACGCTGCCCGCATCCGGACATAAGCGCTACGGTAAAACATGTTCCAATCAATAAAACAGCCAATTTTTTCTTCATAGTAATTTCCTCCTTGTATATGAACATTTTTGGAAGGCGTTCCTCCCGTTAGTTTTAGTTTGTGATTAAAAGATACAAAGTAAAGATTAAAATAAAATTAGAATTAAAAAAATTTTTAAGAAGTTTGGGATGCGTATACATATTGCTCGTTATGCAAAATTTATATATAATAGTCTATAATTGATGTCTTTTTATAAATATTATACAGTCTTAATTAACGGACTAAGGAGGCGTCCTATGGAGTTTTCCCATGAACTGATTGTTCCCGAGGAGGGGTTCCCGTTTAAACTCTTCCTTTTTGAAGGAAGCGCGGGAAATTACAGACGAGATAAGCACTGGCACCGCTCGGTGGAGATTTTTGCGGTGTGCGGCGGCGAGCTTGAATTTCATATTGACGATAAGCTGTGGCATCTGACGCCCGGAGAGTTTATGATTGTGAATTCAAATGAGGTTCATTCTGTGGATTCCCCCCTCCCCAACAAGACGGTCGTTCTGCAGATCCCGCTGAAACTGTTTGAGGATTACTTTACAGGCGGACAGTTCATTTGGTTTACTCACGAGCCGGGGGAGAGGGATGAGAGGTTTATGGAGCTGGTGAAGGCGCTGTACAGGACATACGACGAAAAACCCTGCGGCTATGATATGAAGATGAAAAGCATCTTTTACAATATTATGTACTATCTGGTAAAAGACTACCGTCTCACGGAAGTGGATCAGAGGTTTGTGCGTAAAAATAAGAATCTGACAAAGCTCTCAGCGATCACTTCTTACATGAAGGAGAATTACACTAAGGATCTGCGTCTGGAAGAGGTAGCGCGTGTCTTTGGCTATTCGCCCACCTACCTTTCGAGGATGTTTCGAAAGTACGCGGGGATCAGCTTTAAAGATTATGTACAGAGCATCCGTCTTGAATACGTAGTAAAAGAACTAGAAAACGGAACTTACAGTATTACGGAGACCGCCATCAGAAACGGTTTCTCAGGGAGTAAGGCGCTGGCTAGAGCCTTTCGGAAAAAATATGGGGTGCTGCCAAGCGAATATAAGGGCAGGGCATCCAAAGGGCTTACCCATATGGATAGTATAAAAAGTCAAGATTTGGGCATCAAATAGCTAAATATTTGGTCGAAATTAGGATAATAAGTTGATAAAATGACCTTATCAATGTAATGCGGAGCATGACAATAATAGGAATGCTCCGTTTTAGATTAAGAAAGAGAGGGTCAGTACTATGAATAATATGCCGGAATTAAAGATCGGAGTTGTGGCGGTGAGCAGAGATTGCTTCCCAGAGAGCCTTTCCGTGAACAGAAGAAAAGCATTGATTGATGCCTACACAAAAAAATACGGAAAGGGTACGGTCTATGAGTGCCCGATTTGTATTGTGGAAAGTGAGATTCATATGGTACAGGCGCTTGAGGATATTAAGAAAGCGGGATGCAACGCGCTTGTTGTCTATTTGGGCAATTTCGGACCGGAGATATCGGAGACATTGCTGGCAAAGCATTTTGACGGTCCGAAAATGTTTATTGCAGCCGCGGAGGAAAGCCAGAATGATCTGGTACAGGGGCGCGGCGACGCATACTGCGGCATGCTCAATGCAAGCTACAACCTGAAACTGCGCGGCGTCCGGGCGTACATACCAGAATACCCGGTTGGGACAGCGGAAGAGTGCGCGGATATGATTCATGAGTTTGAGCCGATTGCAAGAACCGTTGTGGGGCTTAACAACCTGAAAATCATCAGTTTTGGTCCAAGACCACTGAATTTCTTGGCATGCAATGCCCCGATCCAGCAGCTTTACAATATCGGGGTGGAGATCGAAGAAAATTCCGAGCTGGATCTTTTCGAGGCGTATAACAAACATGCAGGAGATGAGAGAATCCCGGCTGTGGTAGCCGAAATGGAAGCAGAGCTAGGAACAGGTAATAAGAAACCAGAGATTCTGGCAAAGCTGGCGCAGTACGAGGTCACACTCAAGGATTGGGTTAAGGAGCACAGAGGTTATAGAAAATATGTTGCCATCGCGGGTAAATGCTGGCCTGCATTCCAGACACAGTTCGGATTTGTCCCCTGTTATGTGAACAGCCGTCTGACCGCACAGGGGATTCCGGTATCCTGCGAGGTGGATATCTATGGATGTTTAAGCGAATTTATCGGAACAGTTGTAAGTCAGGATACGGTGACACTGCTTGATATTAACAATACCGTTCCGGCAGATATGTACAAGGAGAGTATCGAGGGGAAATTCCCATATACCCAGAAAGATACCTTTATGGGATTCCACTGCGGAAATACGGCGTCTTCGAAGCTGTCCTTCTGTGAGATGAAATACCAGATGATCATGGCAAGAACACTGCCCGAGGAAGTAACACAAGGAACATTGGAGGGGGATATTGTGCCCGGAGATATTACGTTCTTCCGTCTGCAGAGTACGTCGGACAATATTCTGCGAGCGTATGTCGCTCAAGGGGAAGTGCTTCCTGTGGCGACCAAGTCCTTTGGATCTATCGGTGTTTTTGCAATTTCGGAAATGGGACGCTTCTACCGTCACGTGCTGATTGAGAAGAATTACCCGCATCACGGAGCGGTTGCGTTCGGGCATTTTGGAAAGGAACTGTTTGAAGTGTTCAAATATATCGGCGTGCCGGTTGATGAGATCGGCTACAATCAGCCGAAAGAAGTGAGATATCCTACGGAAAATCCATGGGGATAATTTAGGAAGCTGTAATGTGAGGTTCCTTTGGCAGGAGGGCAAATATGTATTTTATAGGGATAGATTTAGGGACATCCGCCGTGAAGCTGCTGTTGATGGATGAAAATGGAAAGATCCATAAGATTGTTTCCAAAGAGTATCCGCTGTATTTCCCGCAGCCCGGATGGTCTGAGCAGAGCCCGGAGGATTGGTATAAACAGAGCGTGGAAGGAATCAGGGAACTGACATCTGAGTGTGACAGGTCACAGATAAAGGGGATCAGCTTCGGAGGTCAGATGCACGGACTGGTGGCTTTAGATGAAAATGATTGCGTGATCCGCCCGGCGATCTTGTGGAATGACGGGCGTACGGGAAAACAAGTGGAATATCTCAACAATGTGGTTGGAAAGAAAAATCTATCCAAATATACGGCCAATATTGCGTTTGCCGGGTTTACGGCGCCGAAGCTTATTTGGATGAGGGAAAATGAGCCGGAGAATTTTGCGCGGATCAAAAAAATCATGCTGCCGAAAGACTATCTGGCGTATAAGCTGTCCGGGGAATTCAGCACAGATTATTCAGACGCTTCGGGGACGCTGCTCCTTGATGTGGAACATAAGTGCTGGTCGAAAGAAATGCTGGAGATCTGCGGTATCACAGAGGAACAGCTTCCCAAATTGTATGAGAGCTGGGAGATCACAGGCACTCTGAAGGAAGAAGCCGCCAGAGAGCTTGACCTGCCGGATGGTGTGAAAATCGCCGCGGGCGCAGGGGACAATGCCGCGGCAGCAGTCGGGACAGCGACGGTGGGAGACGGAGCATGCAATATTAGTCTGGGGACATCGGGAACCCTGTTTATATCCAGTGGGAAGTTCGGTGTAGACGGCCATAATGCTCTTCATTCTTTTGCCCATGCCGACGGAAACTACCACCTTATGGGCTGCATGCTCAGTGCGGCGTCCTGCAACAAATGGTGGATGGATGATATCTTAAGGACATCGGATTACTCCGGGGAGCAAAAGAATATTACAGAACTAGGAGAAAACCGTGTCTTCTATCTGCCTTATCTGATGGGAGAGCGCTCTCCCCATAATGATCCTGAGGCGAGAGCGGCGTTTATTGGGATGGGCATGAATACAACAAGGAAGGAGATGACTCTCGCTGTGTTGGAGGGAGTTGCCTTTGGACTTCGGGATTCTCTCGAGGCTGCAAGAACAACCGGGGTGAATCCTGCGCGCACAAAGATATGCGGAGGAGGCGCAAAAAGCCCCTTGTGGAGAAAGATTATTGCCAATGTGATGAATATGAAAGTAGATATCATCGAGAGTGAGGAGGGGCCCGGATATGGAGCGGCGATCCTTGCGGCGGTGGGATGCGGAGTATTTCCATCTGTGGAAGAGGCCGCAAGACAGCTTGTGAAAGTAACCGCGACGGAAGAGCCAGAACCCGGACTCGTGGCAAAGTATGAGGAATGCTATCAGAAGTTCCGAAAGTTCTATCCGGCGCTTAAGGGGATGTTCTGAGATATTCGGGAATTTACTTGCCTCCTTTCCGGTCTTGACAAAATGTAAATGTGCTTATGTAATGAATTTAACAAGAGAGCCGTTAGTCAGAGTATACCTGACCGCCGGCAAGTTAGTACTAAAAATAGTGCCACACTTTGTAGGGCGGGGCACTATTTTTTGTGTCTGAAAGTTGCAATAATCAATGTTATGGCAGAACGCGGCATAATAACAAAAGTGAACAAATCACTACATGTAACCATAGTACCAGCCTCCTTTCTTTCTTGCAGATCAAAGTTCTGTTTTGATACGAACGGTATTTTTTGCCATGATATCCCGGTATATTTTAAAAATTTCATAAGATTTTTCCTTGCTCCTCTTAAAAATTTTCCCGTATCATGTATACTGTAAAGTGATAATGTGGGAGGTGGCGATGAATATGTACAACATACTTGTGTGCGATGATGACAAAGAAATTGTAGAGGCGATTGAAATATATCTGACGCAGGAGGGATACCATATCCTTAAAGCGTATGATGGGATAGAAGCTCTGGATATTCTCGAAAAGGAAGACGTGCACCTTCTGATACTGGATGTGATGATGCCGCGACTGGACGGGATCCGGGCTACCTTGAAGATTCGGGAGAAAAACAGCATCCCAATCATTATCCTGTCGGCAAAATCTGAAGATGCGGATAAGATTCTAGGACTTAACGTGGGGGCTGACGACTATGTATCAAAACCATTCAGCCCGCTGGAGCTTGTGGCAAGAGTAAAATCACAGCTCCGCAGATATACGGAATTGGGTGGAACGACGAAGGAAGAGACATACCATGTGTACGAAGTGGGCGGATTGAGGATCAATGATGATCTGAAAGAAGTGACTGTGGACGGAGAATACGTGAAACTGACGCCCATTGAGTATAACATTTTGCTTCTGCTTATGAAGAATCAGGGAAGAGTATTCTCTATCAATCAGATCTACGAATCTATCTGGAACGAAGAAGCCATTGGGGCGGATAACACGGTGGCAGTACATATCAGGCATATCCGGGAGAAAATCGAGATCAACCCCAAAGAGCCGCGTTATCTGAAGGTCGTGTGGGGAGTCGGCTATAAGATTGAGAAGAAATAAAACGGCAGCAGGAATCAGTTGGAAGGGAGCATTATGAGCAAGTGGTATAGAAAGACAGTGACAAAGGCAGCGCTTCTTATTGCGGGAGTGCTCAGCGGAGCCTCATTCCTTACGTCTCTCGCCGTGGTGACGACTCTTGCTGGGACGGTCAATCCGGCGGAGATCATGCGAATCATAAACGAACCCTACGAAGAGTCAGCGGATTTTAATATGGTAGTGGAAAGTTCTATCAGCGATGTGTTTCAGCAATTTCGGTTGAAACAGTTTTTTGAGATGGACGGGGCATATAATCCGGATAAAGTGGTTGATATCGGAGAGGGATCGCGGGATCTTAACGGTAACGGCGGCAAGGCATACGGCATCGGGTATACGCTGGATGAGCTGATAGACTGGGGTAAGGATTTTTACACAGGAGAAAACGACCTTTACAATGACAACGAGGTTATTGTGTGTCAGAAACCCGGCGGAGAGTATTATTACTATTATTTAGAAGAGTTTTTCGCCCTTTTTGACAGTGGGGAATTTCATATGGTGTTTGATGATGAGCCTGCCGATCAGAATCAGGAATCGTATCTGCGTGAGCTGGAGAATGGTTCCTTTACATCGTCGGGAGAGGCGGGAGATATGACGATCTATGATGCAGACGGTGTCACAGTATATACTGACTGCTGGAATTTCGGCGAGAGCCTCCGGGAGAAATATGCTCCCCAGGGAGCAGAGAACCTTCTTCAGATCATCAATGACTCGCCGTGGCTTAACGGAAGGCTGTCGTCGGTTTACAACGCGCTTGAGATGACGCTGGCAACCATGTATGAAGACTATCAAAGCTACCAGTCCGGATGGGAGTATCTGGCGGAAGGGAACACGAATCTGACCTATCTCTATATTGATACGATGGCAAAAAAGGTAGAGACCAATAAAAGTACGTTTGGGGATTACTTAGAAGCGGAAGCTAATCTTTCAAAAATGAAATCCGGGGACAACGTGAAATATGTTTTTGTATATCCCAAACTCAAGGATTTTGAGACTAATCTGAATCTGTCGCCCACCGGAGAGTGGCAGATGGTGAAGGAGCAGGAGACGAGCAGGCGGGCGGAGAATATCTTTGCAGTGGCCATTGACACAACCTACCCTATCAAAGATTTAATATACGAAGGGAAAGTAGCTTATGAGAAGAACCTTCCGCTTTTGAGAACCTCTATGATCTTTTTAGTCATAGGCGCGTCTGTTTTGATTGTGTCGGCTGTGTGGCTGGCGTTAACTGCCGGAAGACGCCCGGAAGACGAAGAAGTACATCTGACGGCGTTTGATCACTGGAAAACAGAAGGGGCGGCGCTGACCGTAATCGGTGTGTGGGTTATTGTGACTATGTATGTGCTTGGCAGCGGGTATCTGGCGGGAAACTGGAGGGAACTGCAAAATGCTGTGGAGTATTATTATAATTATTACGGAGGAATCTCCCAGATGTATTCGGCAGTGTTTTCAATAGCGCTTGGTTTCTCAGATGTGGCCAAAGTATTTTTATACTCTGTATTCACCTTCCTGTGTTTCTTCGGCGGATACATCAGTTTGTTCCGAAGGATTAAGGCAAAGATCATGTGGAAAGGGAGCCTGACCTATGCGGTGATTTCTTTCGGCAAAAGAGTGATCAGGGCGCGGTCGTCAACGATGAAAACCATCTTATTGAGCGCGGGATTCCTCTTCATCCACTGGGCGGTAATCCTAGTCCGTACAGTTCCGTTTGCTTTCGTGACGCTGCTTGTGGACGTGGTGGCTGTCTGGTTCGTTCTTAACAGGGCGATAGCGAAAACAAAGATCATTAAAGGAATAGAAGAGATCGCCTCGGGAAATCTGGAGTATCGTATTGGCCTAGACGGACTGAGGGGAGGAGACAGGGAACTGGCGGAAAAGGTCAACGGCATTGGGAGCGGCCTGAATATGGCGGTGGATGAAGCGATGAGAAATGAACGGCTCAAGACCGATCTGATCACAAATGTGTCTCATGATATCAAGACACCGCTGACCTCTATCATCAACTACGTGGATATTCTCAAGAGATCTGATATCGCAGACGAGAAGATCAGGGGATACTTGGATATTCTTGAAGCGAAGGCGCAGAGGCTGAAGACACTGACAGAGGATGTGGTAGAGGCTTCCAAGGTAAGCAGCGGGAATATTTCCCTTGAATATATGAATGTGGATATGAGGGAATTGGTTCAGCAGACGGAAGGAGAACTGGCAGAACGCTTCGCCGCAAGGAATCTGTCGGTGGTGCTCAATATGCCGCAAGAGGCGGCGGTCATCCGGGTGGACGGACGCCGGATGTGGCGTGTGCTGGAAAATGTATTCGGCAACGCTGCGAAATACGCTATGCCCGGAACACGTGTGTACGCAGATCTGACAGTAACAGAGGACAAGGTGAGATTCTCCCTGAAAAATGTATCCGAACAGCAGCTGAATTTCTCGGCGGATGAGCTGACAGAGCGCTTTATCCGAGGGGATATCTCTAGAAGTACGGAAGGAAGCGGGCTTGGGCTATCCATCGCCAAGAGCCTGACGACTATGCAGGGCGGCGAGTTCGAACTGTATCTGGACGGGGATCTGTTCAAGGTTGATATTACATTTCCAAGAGAAAAGTTCTTTATAGATTTTTCTTGAATTGCGGCAAGTTCTGTGTTACCATACCCTATGTATGGAAAGCAGGTATTTGGAACGTTCTCCATGCAAATATTTTACGCAGCAGAGGGCTGCATTATTGATTGAGTTAGAAGCTCAAATTTTATAAGTTGGTTACTTTATAACCCTGGTGTGCATATGCATACGCAACTTGTGAAACGGTCAATAAGAGTAGTAAAAGTAAAAATATTTGCTATATAGACTCTACGTCCAATATCTGTTTTATCTGAATACGGAATGTATAAGGCCCCGTGGCGGGCTATGATGATAACGCGATAGGAACATATGACGGCAATACACAGGTCCGGATGCAGAGAGGCATCCGGATCTTTTTCATATCAGTAGGAAAGTCTTTTGGATTTCCTATTGGATAAGAACCTTTTGGGTATGATGCACGCTTGTGTAAAGAGAAGGATAAGGAGAGTGAAAAGATGGAAGAGAAGAAACTGATTGAGTTCAGAGGTATTGTGAAGAACTTTGACGGGCAGATCGTTCTGAAGGGGGTTAACCTTGATATTTATGAAAATGAGTTTGTGACCTTGCTAGGACCCAGCGGATGCGGCAAGACAACGCTGCTTCGGATTCTGGGGGGATTCTTGGACACGGACGAGGGGAAAGTGATCTTCGACGGCGAGGAGATCAGCAGCAAACCTCCCTACGAACGGGAGCTTAACACGGTGTTCCAGAAGTATGCCTTGTTCCCTCATCTGAGCGTATACGAAAATATTGCGTTCGGCCTGAAGATCAAGAAGATGAGCAAGGACATCATTGACCAAAAGGTCATGAAGATGTTAAAGCTCATCGGTCTGGAGGGGTATGAGGATAAGAATACCACTCTTCTATCCGGCGGCCAGCAGCAGAGAGTCGCGATCGCCAGAGCTCTTGTAAACGAGCCAAAAGTACTTCTTCTTGACGAGCCTCTGGCTGCACTGGACTTAAAGCTGCGCAAAGAGATGCAGTACGAGCTGAAACGGATCCAGCAGGAAGTAGGAATCACCTTTATTTTTGTCACTCACGATCAAGAAGAGGCGCTCACCATGTCGGACAAGATCGTTGTCATGAAGAATGGAGAGATCCAGCAGGTGGGATCGCCGGAGGATATTTACAATGAGCCTGCGAACCGTTTCGTGGCGAACTTTATCGGCGAGAGTAACATCCTCCCGGGCGTCATGCCCAAGGATTACAAAGTGCGCTTTGACGACATCACATTTGACTGTGTGGATTTTGGGTTCCATGAGAATGAACCTGTTGATGTGGTTATCCGTCCTGAGGATATTGACATTGTAGATGTGAAGGACGGTAAGATGACCGGAGAGGTGAAAAGCGTGCTGTTTAAAGGAGTGCACTATGAAATTATGGTGGAAACCGTGCCCGGAACGAGCGTTACGGTTAATATGCGGGTCATCAAGAATCAAGACGTGGCGAGCGAGGACGGTAAAGAGATGATCAGCGCCAATGATTTCTATGTGGATATTGATGATGTTGAGGGGCTGGACGACAAGGAGATCATCGCGCTGGCGAACGCACAGGCATGGGATCCGGGGACGGACGAATACATTTCCATCGCAAAGATTGAGTACGAGCTTACGCCGGAAGAAGGACAGTATCCGGTAATATTCGCCACGGCCGGTGGGACAAAGGTGGAGCGCACTATTTTTGTGGTTGACCAGCCTTTTGTAAAGAATGAAAAAGCAAATGAGGCTGTCATGGCGTTTAATTTCTTTAAGACAGTAGATGAGATCACAGAGTCTCAGGCTCTAGATACAGATCTTAAGACATGGGCCGGCGCGCAGGGGTGGAAATTAAGCGATGAAGACCAGAGTGTGGATATCAATGTGGATTATGACTTTGAGCCGGAAAATGTCAAGGAAGGTGTGTACCGTATCACGTTCTCTACGACAGGGCGGGAGTTTAAGGTTCATACGACGGATTATTCTGAGGAGGGCAAAGAGGTCGGGCTGACCTTCTTCCCCGAAGATATCCATGTCATGTCCAAGGAGGTGTACTAAGGATGAAGCGTTTTTCACAGCTTGCCATTCCCTATATCGTGTGGGCGGCGCTGATGCTCGTGCTGCCCATGGGGTTGATCGCGATGTACTCTTTTATGGAGCAGGGCAACAGCATCATCTCCTTTTCCTTTACACTGGAGCATTATGTAAAATTCTTTACAGATAAAGATTTCCTTCTGATTCTGTGGAGATCCATTCTCATCGCGGTAAAGACGACGGTGATCTGCCTGCTTCTGGGGTATCCGGCGGCGTATTTCATCGCACGCAGCAGTGAGAAAATGCAGAATATCCTGATCCTTTGCGTGACCATCCCCATGTGGATCAACATGCTCGTGCGCACCTACGCATGGATCGGACTTCTGAGCGAAGGCGGCCTGATCCAGAGGATCCTTTCTCTGATCGGTCTGGGAAACACGGAACTTTTATATACGGAGGGGGCAGTCCTTCTGGGAATGGTGTATAACTTTCTGCCATTTATGATCCTTCAGGTACAGACTTCTTTAAGTAAGATGGATCATTCCCTCTTGGAAGCCAGCGCAGATCTGGGGGCAAGCCCGGCGCAGACATTTTGCAGGGTGACGTTCCCTTTGTCTATCCCGGGAGTCATCAATGGGATCACTTTGGTATTTCTTCCGGCGGTAAGCTCCTTTTTCATCCCGAAGCTCTTGGGCGGAGGCCAGTATTTCCTGATAGGAAATATGATTGAGAACCAGTTTATCACAGTGGGAGAGTGGAATTTTGGCAGTGCGGTCTCCATGATCATGGCGGTCATTATGATGCTTTTGATGATGGCTGTAAGAAAGGCCGAGATCCGCAACCGCGGCGGAAAGGAGGGGTGATCCGATGAAGAAAAAGAAACATTCCACAGGGAAGATCGTGATGGCGCTTTTGATCGCGTTCTTTTATCTTCCAATTATATATATGATTATTTTCTCTTTTAACGATGGAAAATCGCTGACCGTGTTCGAGGGATTCTCCCTGCGCTGGTACCAGCATATGCTGGAGTCTCAGGATATGATGGACGCCCTGTACACCACGTTTAGCGTGGCGCTTCTTGCGACAGCAGTCTCAACGGTAGTGGGAACGATCGCCGCCATCGGGCTAAGCAAGTCCCGGAAGATTGTCCGGGATATTATGGAGCAGGTGGATAACCTGCCGATGATGAACCCAGAGATCGTGACAGCCATTGGATTCATGCTGCTGTTTATTACTTTTAAGGTGGATAAAGGCTACCTCACGATGCTGCTGGCACATATTGCCTTCTGCATTCCCTATGTGATTCTTTCCGTCATGCCAAAGATCCGGTCTCTTGACCCCAATCTGGCGGACGCGGCGATGGATCTGGGAGCTACGCCGTGGCGGGCGCTGACCAAGGTGATTGTGCCGCAGATCACCCCGGGCATTGTATCCGGAGCTTTGATCGCATTTACCATGTCTGTGGATGACTTTATTATTTCCTACTTTGTGACCGGAGGTGGGGTAAAGAACTTAAGTATCATGGTCTACACGATGAGCAAACGTGTGAATCCAAGCATCAACGCGGTGTCTACCCTTGTAGTAGTAATTATTACGGTCGTGCTGCTTCTGATCAATATTACACCTATTGTAGCAGCTAAGCGCAAGAAAAAAGAAGTGGTTGGCCGGCGCAGAAAAGCCATTCCCGTTGTGGCATGTGCGTGCGTACTAGCGCTCATCGCCGGACTTTTTGCTATGCAGGGAGGCGGGGAGGGCCGGCCCTTTGAGGGGCAGACACTCTATATCTACAACTGGGGAGAGTACACAGGAGAGAATATTATCGCTGATTTTGAGGAAGAGACTGGAGCATCCGTTGTTATGGACAATTTTGACTCCAATGAACAGATGTACATCAAAGTGGCCAATCAGGAAGTGTACGACCTGCTTGTGCCCAGCGATTATATGATCCAGAGGCTCATCGAGGAGGATCTGCTCCAGAAGCTGGACAAGTCTAAACTAGACTGTATGGATAAACTGTCGGATGCGGTAAAGGGGCTCCCCTACGATCCGGAAAATGATTATTCAGTGCCTTATTTCTGGGGAACCGTAGGCATTGTTTATGACAAGACAAAAGTAGACATTGAAGATCTGGAACGGGAAGGCTACAACATTTTCTTAGATGAGAAATACAAAGGAGATGTATATCTGTACGATTCGGAGAGAGATTCCTTTATGATGGCGTTAAAAGCATTGGGATACTCCATGAACACGGAGGATGAACAGGAACTTCAGGAAGCCTATGAATGGCTGGTACAGTGCGTCCAGACCATGGATACAGAGATTGTTACAGATGAAATTATCGATAATATGGCGCAGGGAAGGAAGGCGCTGGGGCTGATCTATTCGGGGGACGCGACATATGTCATGGCCGAAAATGAAAATATGGGATTCTTCATGCCTGAGGGCGGAACGAATCTCTGGTCTGATGCCATGGTTATTCCAAAGAATGCCCAGAACCCGGAACTGGCTCATGCGTTTATCAATTATGCCAGCGATTATGACGGAGCGTATGACAACTCCAGTTATGTGGGTTACACGTCTGCAAATGAAGAGGTTATGAACGATCTTGCAGGTGAGGGTGGTGACTTCGAAGGGATCAACGCCTACATCCCACGCACAGGTAACCCGAATGACGAGGTGTTTGTCTATAATGCAGATACGAAGAAGATTATCAGTGACTTGTGGAGCAGGGTGAAAATCGCTGCGAGCAACGCGGGATAACAGCTGGAAAAAAAGTGCTGAAATCCCAGTAAAATCAAGGGTTCTGGGCATGGGGGGGGGTAAAAATATGTTGACAAAACAGTCCTTTAGGAGTATTCTTTTATAGAGTGACGGCGGCAGTATGGACAGGACATGAAGGAACAGGAATCAGCAGCTGTCTTTTTACTGCGTCTAAAAGAAAATATAATAAGAAGAATAGTGATGGGAAATTCATGGAAAGAGGAGAAGGAGCAGTTGATAAGGATCATTGATACGCACAGCCATATTCTTCCGGAAGTAGACGATGGGGCACAGAATATAGAAGAAACCCGGCGTATGCTCCAGATCGCTTATGATGAAGGAATCCGTTATATCATAGCGACGCCCCACCACCATCCAAGGAGGGGGAGCCAGCCGCCCCGCGCACTGCGCAGACAGCTTAAACTTGTCCGCGAGGAAGCGGAGAAGATCAGCGAAAAGTTAAGAGTATATCTGGGAACTGAGCTCTACTTCGGGCAGGACGTCATGGATAAGCTGAAGGAAAAGAAAGTTCTGCCGATGAATGGGACCCGCTATGTGCTCGTTGAGTTCGCTCCGGGAGACAGCGCCGACTATATAAACCAAAGCTTGCAGCGCATACAGATGAAAGGATATATTGTGATTCTAGCCCATATTGAGCGGTACAAATGCTTGCGGGAGAGTATGAGCGATACACGCCATCTCGCCAATATGGGAGTCAAGATACAGGTCAACGCGGGAAGTATTACAGGCGCTAGCGGCTGGAGGGTGAAACAGTATATCAAACAGCTCATGAAGGAAGACCTTGTGTTCTGTGTAGGGACGGACGCGCATAACGCGCAGAAGCGTCCGCCACAGATCAAGAAGGCGGCCGAGTATGTGAAGAAGAAATATGGAGAAGAATACATGAGGAGGATATTTTTCAGCAATGCGGTTGTGATGCTGAAAAAGAAAAAGAAGAATGAATCAAGACAAACCAATACGGGAATTTGACAATGAAGAGCTCACAATTGATCTGGCAGAACTTTTCAGCGTGCTGTGGAGCAAGATTTATCTGATTATTCTGGTAGGGCTTATCGCGGCTCTGGCAGCGTTCGCGGGGACAAAGATATTCATCACCCCGGAATATACGTCGTCTACCAGCATGTATATGCTGACCAGATCACAGAGCGGAGGGACTATAACAAGCAGCGACCTCCAAACAGGGACCCAGCTTACACAGGATTATATGGAGATGGTGAAGAGCCGTTCTGTACTTGAGCAGGTCATCTCTGTGCTTAATCTGGATATGTCTACGCAGGAACTTTCTTCTTCTGTTACTACAGAAAATAAGACCAATACCCGTATTCTGACAATCTCTGTGAGCAATGAAGATCCAGAACTGGTGCAGGAGATAGCGAATACGCTGCGCGAGACCGTGAGCGTTAAGATCAGGGAAATTATGGAGATCGACGCAGTGAATACAATCGAGGAGGCCAATCTCCCAAGCGCGCCCTCCTCCCCGAATGTAATGAGGAATACGATGTTGGGCGGTATTCTGGGAGTTTTGATCACAGCGGGCATCCTTGTGATTATCTTCCTGTTTGACGATACGATCAAGACACCGGATGATGTGGAACACTATCTGGGACTGAACGTCCTTACTTCTATCCCTGTCACAGAAGGGGAAGAAAAGGGGAAGAAGACAAAACGGCGTACCACGAGAAGGTCAGCCAAAAGGACAAGGAGGTAGCAGAAGATGCAGGACGTTGTGTTAAAGAACACATACAAAGATTATTACAGCAGCGAAGCATATAAGACGCTGCGTACAAATATTGAATTTTCCGGGTCTGACAACAAGGTGATCGTGCTGACGAGCAGCACCCCGAACGAAGGAAAGAGCACTGTGGCGTTAGGCTTGGCCGTATCCCTGTGCGATAATGGGAAGAGGGTGCTTTTTGTGGACGCGGATCTGAGAAAGTCTGTCCTAATCGGAAGGCACAGGGTAACCAAGGAAGTCAAGGGCTTAAGCCACTATCTCTCCGGACAGGCGGAAATGAACGACGTGGTATGCAGAACGCAGGAATCGGGACTCTTTGTGATATTCGCAGGCGTCGTACCCCCCAATCCTTCTGAACTGCTGGGACAGAAGCAATTCGAAGACCTGATTGAGAAGGCGAAAGAGATGTACGACTATGTGATCATCGACGCGCCCCCACTTGGCAGTGTGATCGACGCGGCGGTGATTTCCAGAGTGTGCGACGCGTCTGTTTTTGTCGTCGCAGCCAATACAGTAAGCCATAAGTATGTCAGGTCGGTCAAAGAACAGTTGGAAAAAACTGGATGCCCGATTATCGGCGTTGTGCTTAACAAGGTGGATTTAAAGAATAACAGGTATTACGGAAAATATTACGGACATTACGGCAGCGGATCATAACGCGGGCTGAAGGAATTTGGCTTTGCCGTTTTACGATAAAGGAGATCAATACGAATGAGTACAAACGGACATTCACAACAGGGCGGCGGCCGCCGCTCCCGCAGAAAGAAACATAAGACTCATAATCTGGCAGGCAAGCTGATTGTGCTGGTACAGCTTCTGATGACAGTGCTGTTTATCGCTGTCGTCTGGAACAGCGGGCTGATCCCAGGGAAATATCTGGGGCTTGTGACGGTGGTTCTCTTTGTGCTGTTCGGCGCTATGTTTGGCTTACAGTTCGTTAAGAAAAAGATATATATCGCGGGAATTGTGGTCAGCGTGTTCTTTAGCGTGCTTCTTGGATTCGGCGTGTACTATATGATGAAGACGGATAATATGCTGGCGGAAGTAGGCGGCGCCACCTACAAGACGGACAACATGATTGTGGTGGTGAGAAATGACAGTACGGCGGAGAATATTATCGATGCTAAGAATTACACATATGGCATCCAGACAGCTGCGGATCAGGAGAATAACCAGAAAATGCTCGAGGATATGGAAAAAGTCCTAGGCATGGAACCGGATCTGGAAGAGTATCCGACCATTCAGGAGGAGGCCCAAGCGCTTCTGGATGGTGAGATCGGCGCAGCTATTTATAACGAGGCGTTTACAGGTATTATAGAGGATGCAATCCCGGGGTATTCCGATCAGGTAAGAATCCTGTATCAGTACGGGATTGACACCGTAATCGAGCAGGAGGAAGACGCCAGCGTCGAGGAGGCTTTTAGCATTTATATTAGTGGTATCGACGTGTCAGGTCCGATCACGACCAACAGCAGAAGTGACGTAAATATCATCATGACTGTGAATCCGAATACTCATAAGATCCTCCTGACCACAACGCCTAGAGACTACTATGTAACCATACCGGGCGTGTCCGGGGCTCAGCGGGATAAGCTGACTCATGCAGGTATATACGGCGTGGACGTGTCTATGCAGACACTGGAAAATCTATACGGAATTGATATCAGCTATTATGCGAGAGTGAACTTCACCTCGCTCATTAAGATCGTCGACGCGCTTGGCGGAGTGGATGTAAACTCTGAGTACGCGTTCAGCGCGGGCGGTTACAGCTTCACAGAGGGAATCAACCATCTGGACGGCGCACAGGCTCTTGCCTTCTCAAGGGAGCGAAAGAGCTTTGAATCCGGAGATAATCAAAGAGGGAAGAATCAGGAGGCTGTCCTTACCGCTATCCTGCAGAAAGCCATGAGCCCAACGCTGCTGACTAAGGCAAGCGAGATCATTACCAGTGTCAGCGACAGCGTGGAGACGAACATGACGCGCACGGAGATGGCCGCCTTTGTCAATAGGCAGCTCTCAGACGGCGCAAGCTGGGAGATCGAATCTGTGGCGGCAGTCGGAAGCGGAGACAGCCAGGCATGCTTCTCTTCAGGAAGCCAGCCTCTGTATGTAATGTGGCCGGATGAGGCGTCGGTGGCTGAGATCAGCCAGAAGATGCAGCAGGTCATTGATGGGCAATAAGTGCACAGGATAAAGGAGATGTAGAGATGAACGTAGATCAGACGATGGCGGTCATATCCGCAGTGGCTGCTGTGGTGGCAGGGATCATCCTGTTTATCAGGCGTAATTGGGTAAATCACGGATCGCTGAAATAAAATACGGTGGGGAAAAGGATTTGTAGCAATGGAACAGCAGACAAAAGGGAAAGACTATGTGTGGATGCGCAAGGCTTTCGTGCTTCTCTTTTTTGATGTGATCTCGATAATGGCGTCCTATATGGCGGCGTTATTGCTGAGATTTGACTTAATATTTTCAAATATACCGAGAGGGTATCTGACGGGATATATATGGTCTATGCCCTACTGGGTAATCATATCGATCGTTGTATTCTACGGAATGCGTCTTTATCACAGCATCTGGATGTTCGCCGGCATCGACGAAGCCAAGCGGATCGTCCAGTCTTATATGATATTGCTTGTGTTCTACGGGGTGGGAATCCTTGCGATGGATCTTCGAATGCCCCGCTCATATTTTCTAGTAGGTTATGTGTTCAGTATCATGTGTACGGTGGGGCTGCGCTTTGGATACCGGTTGCTCCGGTCCTACCTTAGAAGTACCCGCTCTTCTGTCGAAGCGGCTACAGACCGGGTGATGATTATCGGCGCAGGTCAGGCGGGGAAGACGCTGATCCTTGAGATGCAGAACAGCCGGCACATAAAGACAAAAGTATGTTGTGTGATCGACGATAACCCGAATAAAAAGGGGAGGCTGCTGGAAGGCGTTCCTATCGTGGGAAACCGCTATGATATCGAAGAGATGGTACAGGAGTATGGCATCACGCGCATCGTCTATGCCATTCCCGCGGCGAGTGCTGATGACAGAAAGGCAATCCTGAATATCTGTAAGCAGACTGGGTGTAAGATGCAGACAGTTCCGGGAATCTATCAGCTTCTAAACGAGGAAGTGAGCGTGTCCAGACTGCGGGATGTGGAGATCACAGACCTCTTAGGACGGGCGCAGGTGAAGGTGAATAATTCCGAGATTCTTCAGACACTGAGTGATAAGGTGATCTTAGTAACAGGCGGAGGCGGCTCCATAGGAAGCGAGTTGTGCCGTCAGATCGCAGCCTCTTCCCCGAAGATGCTGATCATTTTTGATATCTACGAAAACAACGCGTATACGATACAGCAGGAATTAAAACGGCTATATCCGGATATGAAGCTGATCACATTGATCGGGTCAGTCAGAAACACACGGCGTATTGACACGGTAATCGAAACTTACCGTCCGGACATTGTCTTTCATGCCGCGGCGCACAAACATGTGCCGCTGATGGAAGACAGTCCCAACGAAGCGATCAAAAATAATGTAGAGGGCACATACAAGACCGCGTTGGCGGCGGCAAAGCACGGGGTGAAGAAATTCGTTCTTATCTCTACGGACAAGGCGGTCAATCCTACGAACATCATGGGCGCTTCCAAGCGTCTCTGTGAGATGATCATACAGATGATGGACAGGCATTCGGATACGGACTTTGTGGCGGTACGTTTCGGAAATGTGTTGGGAAGTAACGGAAGCGTGATACCTCTTTTCAAGAAACAGATCGCGGAAGGCGGTCCGGTAACGGTGACAGATAAGCGGATGATCCGTTACTTTATGACAATACCGGAAGCAGTATCACTCATCCTTCAGGCCTCCTATTATGCCCATGGAGGAGAAATCTTTGTGCTTGATATGGGAGAGCCTGTGAAGATTGACGATATGGCGAGAAACCTGATCCGTTTGTCGGGATATGTTCCTGATGAGGATATCAAGATCGTCTATACGGGCTTACGCCCGGGGGAAAAGCTGTACGAAGAGCTTCTCATGGACGAAGAAGGCATAACAGAGACGGAGAATGAATTGATCTTCATCGGGAAACCGATTAAGATGGATGACGCCGACTTTATGAAAAAGTTGGATCTGCTTGATGAAGCGAGCAGAGGGGAATCCGACAGGATCAAGGAGATCGTGGCGGAGATCGTGCCGACATATCATCCGGATAGGGAGCATTAAATGAGCGATTAGTTATATAATGAAGAGGAAGAAATAAGCGGAAGATAGCGGCTGTAGATATAAAAAACAAGGAGAGCAGGAGTCATGTCTATTGATAAGAAAAAGGTAAAAAAGCTTATAGGAATTGCTATTGCAGCTATGGGTGCTACGTTCACAGGCATGAGTGTTCTCGCCAAGAAGAAAAGGGCATCTTCTGTCTATGAAAATGATTCAGGAGAGAAAAATCCTTTTGAGGGTAAAAAAGTAGTTCTTGTTGAAGATGAGAATGATAAGGAAAATGCGGATGGTGTGAGAGGACATTTGGAAGCGGTAGGGGATTCAGATTATTGTCCAACCTTTTACGAGAAAAGAATTAAAAGAGCGATTGATATCGTTCTATCATTTGGCGGTCTTGTTGTGCTGTCTCCCGTATTTGCTGTCATAGCACTTGCAATTAAAATTGAAGATCCGGGGCCAGTACTGTTCGCTCAAAAGAGAGTAGGACAGAATAAAAGATATTTTAAATTACATAAATTCCGTTCCATGAAAATGAATACCCCTCATGATGTTCCTACACATCAATTGGAGAATCCGGATCAATATATTACAAAGGTTGGAAAATTTATTCGCGCTCACAGTCTGGATGAACTTCCTCAGATCTGGGATATCTTCGTAGGGAATATGTCAGTGATAGGACCACGACCGGCTCTCTGGAATCAGGATCTGCTAACTGCGGAGCGAGATAAATATGACGCAAATGATGTGAAGCCTGGGCTTACCGGATGGGCACAGATCAATGGAAGGGATGAACTTGAAATCGGTGAAAAGGCAAAGCTGGATGGAGAGTATGTAGAGAAGTTAGGACTTCTAATGGATCTTAGATGCTTTTTAGGTAGCTTGCATGTGTTTGGTGAGGATAAGTCTGTAGTTGAAGGTGGGACTGGTGCGAGGAA
>NHCFR00700__coassemble_970_pt1 | contig 44035 bp, 42 predicted proteins | sample NHCFR00700__metabat2_low_PE_003 | metagenome-assembled genome bin NHCFR00700 | reverse complement strand
GCGGATATGGCGGAATTGGCAGACGCGCCAGATTTAGGTTCTGGTGTCCATGACGTGCAGGTTCAAGTCCTGTTATCCGCATGAAAGAGGACTGATATATTTTGGAGTATCCTTAATATATCAGTCCTTTTCTTATCTGCTATATGATTCCCAGATGCTCCAGCAAAATCTTAAGTCCCAGCAGGACGAGAATAATGCCGCCTGCAAGTTCTGCTTTTGATTTATACCGCGTACCAAACACGTTGCCAATCTTTACGCCTGCGGCGGAGATGATGAAAGTAATTACGCCTATAAAACAGACAGCAGCTATAATGTGCACTTTTAGGAATGCAAAAGTGATTCCTACCGCGAGGGCATCAATGCTTGTGGCGACGGCAAGCAGGAACATCGTGCGAATGTCCAGCGCATCAGTCTCTTGATCGCATCCGTCCTCACACTCTGAGGAACAGGCTTCCCGTATCATATTGATTCCAATGATCGCCAAAAGAATAAAAGCGATCCAGTGGTCTATGGATGTGATTTTATCCTGAAACTGGATTCCCAGAAGATAGCCCAGCGCAGGCATCAGTGCTTGAAAGCCGCCGAACCATGCGCCAACGATGAAGGCTTTTTTAACCGAGATTTTAGGCATTGCAAGTCCCTTACAGACTGAGACGGCAAAAGCGTCCATGGACAGGCCCACCGCTAAGATAAAAAGTTCGATCAGTCCCATTTTCCTCCTCCTTTGTATGGAGTACACGCATAAAAATTCAGGTGCGTAAAAGCACCGTCAGTACGAAAACATGTACTGCGAACATATTATCACCAGGGGTATGTATTTTCAAGGGGAAAAGTGGTTTCTGTATATAAGCAGAAAACAGGTCTTATGTTCACAGGATAGACAAATTTCTCTGTTAGACTTACAATATTAGTGAAAATGGCAGAATTGCAGGCGATTCCAGGCGGAATAGACCGGACAGGCGCCAAAACGGAACTCAGTGAAGAGGTGGAATCAGATGGAGAATATTAAGATACTTGTCGTGGATGATGAGAGCAGGATGCGTAAACTGGTAAAGGATTTCCTTGCGCGTGAAGGATATGTGGTGATCGAGGCGGGAGATGGCATGGAGGCGATGGATATTTTTTATGAGGAAAAAGATATCGCACTTGTCATTCTTGATGTGATGATGCCGAAAATGGATGGATGGCAGGTGTGCCGTGAAATCAGAGAGTCCTCAAAAGTACCGATTATCATGCTGACCGCGCGCTCGGAAGAGCGGGACGAACTTCAGGGATTTGAATTGGGGGTTGACGAATATATATCGAAACCGTTCAGCCCGAAGATCCTTGTAGCGAGAGTCAATGCTATTTTAAGGCGGTCACTGGGAAATGCAGGCGGAGACGTGGTCGAGGCAGGAGGCATTGTCATTGACAAAGCGGCACATATTGTGAAGATAGACGGAACTCTCGTGGAACTTAGTTATAAAGAGTTTGAACTTTTGTCGTATTTTGTAGAAAATCAAGGGATTGCCCTATCGAGAGAGAAGATCCTGAATAATGTGTGGAATTATGATTATTTCGGCGACGCAAGGACGATTGATACGCATGTGAAAAAGCTCCGAAGTAAATTGGGGGCAAAGGGAGAGTACATCAAAACCATCTGGGGGATGGGGTATAAATTCGAAGTGGCATGACTGGAGTGAACGTGATGAAATATTCGATCCGAAGGCAGATTACAGCGATATTTATCGGGTTGTTTGCTTTTATACTCGGAATCGTACTTATAATAAATACCGGATTTCTCGGGACATACTATCTCTCTCACAAATCGGAAGAGCTTATTCGGACCTATAAACAGATTGATGAGACACTTCAGCAAGGGAGTCTGACAGATGTTACTGCTGTCAATAATATTCTTATCCGGACAGAGCGGGCAAATGTGGATCTAATCGTTGTAAACAAGGGCGGGGATGCCGTACTGCATACGCTCAGTGTAGAGGATCCGAGATTTAAGGAGATGTTCTCTGGTTTTCTCAATTTGATGGGCGTAGAAGAGAGGGATGTGCTCAGACGTACAAGTAATTATACGATCTATCGGGACAGCGCTCAGGGCGTGGAAGGAAATGTGGAATATCTGAAGATGGGCGGAAGACTCAGCGATGGCTCGTGGTTTCTCATGCAGAGCCCGCTGGCAAGTATTAAAGAGAGTGCTTCTCTGGCAAACCAGTTTCTCATTTATCTGGGTGTTATGGGTATTTTGGCGGGCGGAGTCCTTATATGGCTCTTCTCCAGACGGATCACCAGACCTGTCATGGAGCTGGCGAGGATATCACAGGATATGGCGAACCTAAACTTCAACGCGAAGTATACACTTGGCGGTGAAGATGAAATCGGTGTGCTGGGACGAAACTTTAACCGTATGTCCGAACAGCTTGAAAAAACAATTTCAGAACTTAAGAGCGCAAATAACCGACTTCAGAAAGACATCGAGCAGAAGGAAAAGATGGAGGATATGCGCAATGAATTTCTCGGAAACGTATCCCATGAGCTTAAGACACCCATTGCACTGATACAGGGATACGCAGAGGGGCTAAAGGAAGGGGTCAACGACGATCCCGAAAGCCGGGAATTTTACTGTGACGTTATCATGGACGAGGCGGCAAAGATGAACAATATGGTGAAGAACCTGCTCACCTTAAACCAACTTGAGTTTGGAGATAATGAGGTGCAGTTTGAGAGGTTCGATATTGTCAGGCTGGTGCGGGGTGTGATTGCAAGCTGCGAGATTCTCATCCAGCAGGCAGGGGCTACGGTTGATTTTGTTGCGGATGAAAGCCTCTACGTGTGGGCGGATGAGTTTAAAACAGAACAAGTTGTCCGCAATTACTTGACGAACGCCATTCATCATGTGGAGAACGAGAGGCGGATCGAGGTGCGCATCGTCCTTGAGGGTGATATCGCAAGGGTGTCTGTGTTTAACAGCGGCAGGCCGATTCCCGATGAAGATATCCCAAAACTCTGGGATAAGTTCTATAAAGTGGACAAAGCGCATACAAGAGAATATGGGGGAAATGGAATTGGTTTGTCCATCGTAAAGGCGATCATGGAATCTTTCCACCGCCGATATGGTGTAAAGAACTATGAGAACGGCGTGGCATTCTGGTTCGAACTGGATGCGAAGGCAGAGCCGGAAAATCAAGATAAACAACAGGAAGGTGGTAATGAAGAACAAAGTGCTTCTTTACATTAAAGTGAAAATGCGCTAAAATGCTTATATTACAAGAAGTTTGAGGGCATACGGCATGCCGACTGTCACCGGTGGGCGTCGCCGTATGCCTCATTTGCTATCAGGGGAGAAATGTGAAATGTATGAGAAAATATTTGAAATTGTGCAGTCTGTGGATGATTTTGTATGGGGATGGGGAATGATCGCACTCCTTCTCGGAACACATCTTTTTATGACGGCTCGGACAGGGTTTATTCAGAGAAAGGCGATTACAAAGGGGATCCCGCTCTCTGTGTCCACGGAGGAAGAGGCGGACGGGGAGGTCAGCCAGTTCGGCGCGCTGACTACTGCCCTTGCCTCTACCATCGGCACAGGAAACATCATCGGAGTAGGAACGGCCATTGCTTTGGGCGGGCCGGGGGCTGTGCTGTGGTGCTGGCTTACGGGCGTGTTCGGAATCGCAACTAAGTACGCGGAGTCATTGATTGCGGTTAAATACCGGGTAAAGACAGCAGACGGGCGGATGCAGGGCGGAGCGATGTATGCGCTGGAGCGAGGGCTGAATATGAAATGGCTCGGGGTGATTTTTGCTGTTTTTGCCGGACTAGCATCCTTTGGGATCGGCTGCGCCACTCAGGTCAATGCCATCGCCGAGGTATGCAAAGAAAATCTGGAGATTGAGCCGTGGATTGTTGGTGTTATCGTGGCAGGGCTGACGGCCGTGGTCATTTTCGGCGGCATCAAAAGTATTGCCCGGGTGTGTGAAAAGCTGGTGCCGTTCATGGCAATTTTTTATGTGATCGGATGCCTAATTATCCTTGGGATCAACTATGATTACATCATTCCGGCGATTCAGACGATCTGCCGGCTGGCATTTACCGAAGGTGCGGCAGCAGGAGGCCTCGTAGGAGCAGGTATCCGCTATGCGATCCAGTATGGGGTCGCGAGGGGGCTTTTCTCTAATGAATCTGGTATGGGCTCCGCGCCTATCGCAGCGGCAGCGGCAAAAACGAAGAATCCGGTTCGGCAGGCGCTTGTCTCCTCTACGGGGACATTCTGGGATACTGTGGTTGTCTGCCTTATGACGGGGCTGGTTCTTGTGTCTACAGTTATGAAAAATCCAGCCATCAACGCAGACCAGATCTCGGACGGCGGGGAACTGACTACTCTGGCATTCGGTCAGATCCCATATCTTGGGCCGATCATTCTTGTTGTCGGAATTATCTCTTTCGCATATTCGACGATTCTTGGATGGGCATACTATGGCGAACGCTGTGTAGAATATTTCGCCGGCAAAGCGGGACTTCTGCCATACCGCATTCTCTATGTGGCAGTTCTTCTTATTGCCCCGGTATTGGCGCTTGATCTCGTGTGGAAGATCGCGGATATCTTAAACGCCCTGATGGCGATCCCTAATCTTATCGCGGTTCTTTTGTTGTCGCCGGTGATTGTCAGAGAGACGAAGAAATATATAAATAATCTGGACGCGATAGACGATACTCCAGTTCCGGTCGTGGAAACAGGTGTAGGAAAGGAGGAAAAATAGATGATCGCTGTCATTGATTATGATGCGGGAAATATCCGGAGCGTAGAGAAAGCGCTACTGGCGCTGGGGCAAGAAGTACATATTACGGGAGAGCCACAGGAAATTCTTCGTGCAGACAAAGTAATTCTGCCGGGGGTGGGAGCATTTGGCGATGCCATGGAAAATATTAGAAGTAGAGGGCTTGAACCGGTCATCCGTCAGATCACTGACAGGGGTACCCCCTTCCTTGGGATTTGTCTGGGGCTTCAGCTTCTCTTTGACAGCAGCGAGGAAGCGCCCGGCGCGAAAGGGCTGGGTTTATTAAAAGGAAGGATACTGCGGATCCCCCAGACGCCGGGAATGAAGATCCCGCATATGGGATGGAATTCTCTCCATCTGGAGAATGACGGAAAACTATTCAGGGGGATAGAAGAGCAGTCCTATGTATATTTTGTTCATTCTTATTACCTGAGAGCAGAAGATAAGACGATTGTGAAAGCATCCACGGAATATGGCGCTCACATTCATGCCTCGGTGGAGAAGGGCAATATTTTTGCGTGTCAGTTTCACCCGGAAAAGAGCGGGGATGTGGGACTTCACATCTTGAAGAATTTTGTCGGACTGTAAAATTCATGGGCTTGTGAGGAAGAAATTTTGCATAGGCTGTTAGAGAGGAAACTATGTTTACAAAAAGGATTATTCCCTGTCTGGATGTGAATGCCGGACGGGTCGTAAAAGGTGTAAATTTTGTTGATCTAAAAGACGCAGGAGACCCTGTAGAAATCGCAAAAGCATACGATAAAGCAGGGGCGGACGAGCTGGTATTTCTGGATATTACTGCTTCTTCCGATAACCGTGGGACAGTTATTGATATGGTTCGTAAGGTTGCCCAGTGTGTGTTTATTCCGTTTACTGTCGGCGGTGGTATTCGCACAGTGGATGATTTCCGGGCGATTCTGAGAGAAGGGGCGGATAAAGTATCTATCAATTCATCTGCCATCAATACCCCGGAACTGATCCGCGACGCTGCGGACAAGTTCGGCAGTCAGTGCGTGGTTGTGGCGATTGACGCAAAGAAGCGCCCGGACGGTTCTGGCTGGAACATTTATAAGAATGGCGGGCGTATCGATGTGGGGATTGATGCTGTAGAATGGGCAAAGAACGTGGAAGGTCTTGGCGCAGGAGAGATCCTGCTTACCAGTATGGACTGTGACGGCACGAAAGCGGGATATGATCTGGAGCTGACCCGGATAATCGCGCAGAGCGTGTCTATCCCAGTTATTGCTTCTGGTGGAGCAGGAACATTGGAACATTTCCGGGACGCTCTGACGGAAGGGAAGGCGGATGCCGCGCTGGCGGCGTCGCTGTTCCACTATAAGGAGCTGGAGATCCGGCAGGTGAAAGAGTATTTAAGACGGGAAGGCGTGGCTGTCAGACTATAGAAAACTGTGCGGCGGGCGAGAGGATATAGGCACATAGTATACTGCGCTGCACGAAATATAAGATACAAGGAGAGAGAACATGGCAGGGATAAACGGAGACTGGTATGAGGCTTTAAAAGGAGAATTTGCGAAACCATATTATAGGAAGCTTTTTGAAACGATGAATGAAGAATACAGGACAAAGCTGATATTTCCGCCCGCGGGGGATATTTTCAATGCTTTTCATCTGACACCTCTCAAAGAGGTAAAGGTGGTGATTCTTGGACAAGACCCGTATCACAATCACAATCAGGCGCACGGGCTGTGCTTTTCCGTAAAAAAAGGCGTGGAGATCCCGCCGTCTCTGGTAAATATCTATCAGGAGCTGCATGATGATCTGGGGTGCAGGATCCCGGATCATGGTTGTTTGACAAAATGGGCGCAGCAAGGCGTGCTTATGCTAAATACCGTGCTTACTGTGCGTGCCCATCAGGCGAATTCTCACAGAGGGATTGGCTGGGAAGAATTTACGGACGCGGCAATCAAGGTATTAAATGAGCAGGACCGCCCCATTGTGTTTATTTTGTGGGGAAGTCCTGCCCAAAGGAAAAAGACTATGCTTAATAATCCTAAGCATTTGATACTAACAGCGCCACATCCAAGCCCGCTCTCTGCATACCGCGGATTCTTCGGCAGCAAGCCGTTCAGCCAGACAAATCAATTTCTGGAAGAACAGGGGCTCACTCCTGTTGACTGGCAGATCGAGTAAATGTACCTGAGATGAGAACAGGGCGGCCGTGTGTTTCTTCCGATATCTTTTTAGTTGCCAGTTGAGGTCGGCAGGAAGGGACGGACAGCGTCTGCCAGATTATGGATGTTCCGTGTCTGGATCAGGACGGTTCCTTCGCCGTGAAATTCGTTGACAAGACCTTCGCCTGTGGTGAAGCCGAATGTTCCAGACGCTACGCGGATATTGTAATTCAGTGAGGCATCCCATGCAACCACATGCTCATTGTCAACGGTGACAGGGCGGTCCGGTGTAACCTTTAGTGCAAGAATATCTCCGAATGCACAGACGAGCACATCCCCGGATCCCTGTGTCTCCATGACAAATAGACCGCCTGTGCCTCCGAACAGGGCTTTCCCGATATCCTGTGACTTCATAGTATAGTCCACACTTTCATCACAGGCTAAAAACGCGCCTGTGTTGAGACGGTACTGCTGCGAGCTATCTACCTTGAGGCAATGAATTTTCCCGGGGATGGGAGGCGCAATGCCGATAACTGCACTATCGCTGGTTCCTTTGGCGTGTGTGATGAACATGCTCTCACCGCTTGTGATGCTGCGGCCGATCGCGCCGAGCACTCCGCCAAGTCCTTTTTTGTTGCTGTTCATTTTCCCTTCCAGTTCTACGTCTGTGATGTACGCCATAGAGCCGCGCTCCAGTTTGACTGTTTCGCCTGAGAGAAGGCTGATCTGCACCAGAGGACAATCCGAATCACCTAAAATCTTATAGTTCATATTTTCCCTCCTTATAGTCTATTTTCTCAAATTATATCATTTACAAGCAGGAGGGACAATGAAGAAAGAAATATTTCTTGCAATTTACCGAAAACGGCAGTATAATTCTAAATGTGCCAAATGCAGATGTAGTTCATCGGTAGAACACCAGCTTCCCAAGCTGGGGAGGCGGGTTCGATTCCCGTCATCTGCTTCTGACTTTCCCCGAGAGGACTGTGAAGACAGTTCTTTCGGGGATTTTTTTGGTCTTCGGAAGAAAATGGAAATTAAGAAAATCTTTAAGTTTTCCATGGCTAAATATTACTAAACATCAGATATGATGCAAGTATCATATGCTGACAAGGAGGGGTGTTGTGAAAACGATCATCCGTGTAAGAGACCTTTACAAATTATACCGGGTGGGAGATTCAGTAGTGCGTGCGCTGGACGGTGTAAGTCTTGACATCCGGGAAGGAGAGTTCTGCGCTGTCGTAGGAACATCTGGTTCGGGAAAATCTACGCTTCTTAATATGCTTGCTGGTCTGGAACGGCCGACTAAGGGCGAGGTCATTATCGGAGAGAGCCATATCGAGCAGATGAACGAGGAGCAACTGGTAAAATTCCGGAGAGAGAACGTGGGATTTATTTTTCAGTCGTTTCATCTGATGGGGACAATGAACGCTTTGGAAAATGTTGCTCTTCCGCTTATGTTCCGGGGGACGGCTAGAAAGGACAGGATGAAAAGAGCAGACCGGATGCTGGATCTGGTCAATCTTGGAAAACACAAGAACCATCTGCCGAACCAACTCTCAGGCGGGCAGCAGCAGAGAGTGGGCGTGGCACGTGCGCTTGTGTCTGATCCGAAAATTATTTTTGCCGATGAACCTACCGGGAATCTGGATTCTCATACTTCAGAGGAAGTCATGAAATTGATGCAAAAGATTGTCCGGGAGCAGAAGCGTACACTGGTGATGGTCACTCATGATCCTCACGAGGCAGAGTATGCAGATAAGGTATTTCAGATCATAGACGGAAAAATTGTGTACATACAAGAAAACAGGAGGGAAAAAGAGGATGAAAAGGCATAGAGGGAAGAAAACAAAAAGAGCATGGTTAGCAGCAGCGTGCGCAGTGTTTGTACTGGCAGCATCTTATCCGGCAGGAGTGAGCGCAAAAGAAAAGGCTGCGGATCCGGCGCAGGCACAGGCGGGAAATGAAGCGGTATCCAGAATTTCAGAGGGGACTCAGGATAATAAAGAGCTGACCCGCATCCGCATTAGTGTGGGGGATGGGCAAGAAACCCCTGTGTTCAAAGCAGGGGAGAAAGCGAGCCTTCAGATCAATGTGTTCAACAGCGGAAACATGGATGCTCAGGATGTACGGATCGCCCCAGTTATAGAGGATGCGGATTCGTGGCCATTCGAACTGGATAAATTGAATTACGAACAAAAGCTTGGCACCCTTCAGGCAGGGCAGCAGGCGTCTGCCTTCTGGGGAGCAGGCGATGGGAAACTGACTGTGAAAAGTGATGTGACGGGAAAAGCGTATAAGCTGGTGTTCCGCATTACATATGATGATGGGAAAACGGGATATGAGACGGAAAAATATATCTTTGTAAAGACTGAAGCGAAGGAAAAACCAGCGGAAGGCGGCGATTCCGGCGGACAGGAAAGCGGCGGTCAGGGTCAGCCGGGCGAAAGCAATGGCGGCGCCTCACAGTCCGGTTCTCTGAATCAGGAACTAGATGGCGGAGGGTTTATCAACAATGATCCGGTCATCTCTGGAGGAGGGGGGACTGAAAGCGGCAGCGGTTCCGTGCCCCGGGTAATTGTGACAGGATTTGATACAGAGCCCGGGGAAGTCCACGCAGGAAGTGACTTTAAGCTGATTGTTCATCTGAAGAATACATCTCAAAGGACGGCAGTGAGCAATATGGTATTTGATCTTCAGGCGGCGGCGTCAGGGACGGAAGCGGCGGCAGAGGCTCCGGCTTTTCTTCCCTCTTCTGGATCAAGTTCAATCTATTTGGAGAAAATTGCGGCAGGAGGGACAAAGGATATCGCCATTGACCTTAACGCGCGGGCGGATTTGATTCAAAAGCCGTATGGCATCACCATGGATATGAAATACGAAGACAGCAGTGCCGTACAGTACGAGGCACAGTCAAGCCTTGCTATCCCGGTTAAACAGGAAGCACGGTTTGAATTCAGTGAGATCCGGATCGCTCCCGATACTGTGTCAGTGGGGGAAGAGGCAAACATATCGTGCAGCCTTTACAATCTTGGCAGAGTGAAAATGTATAACGTTAAGGTCCGCATGGAAGGGGAGATGATCGAGGCGGAAGAACAATTTATCGGGAATCTGGATGCGGGAGGAACAGGAACTATTGACAGTATTGTAACTGCCGTGAAAGAAACGGCGGGAAATGAAGAGTGCAAATTGATTCTTTCCTATGAGGATGACGCGGGAAATGTGAACACAGCTGAACAGAAATTTCCCATGACAGTTATGCAGGAGATGATACCGGAGGATATGGAAATGATGGCCGGTGAAATACCTGAAGAGGGGCACACGCCGGTGGGGATGATCATTGCAATTATAGTTCTAGCAGCCGCTGGAATCACGGCGGCGGTGGTCCTGATTAAGCGCAGGAAGAAAAAGAGCCGGGGATTAGAAGAGGAGGAATTGTTTGATGAGGTGGAGCGATTTACTGAGGATGAGCGTTAGCAGCCTCAGGCGGAGAAAACTGCGTACTTTTCTTACAGTTCTCGGGGTGGTGATCGGAACAGCCTCAATTGTGGTTATGATTTCCATGGGACTGGGTCTTCAGGAGGCAATGTATGAGGAGGTGGCGGAGAACGGCGGCACGACTGCCATTACGGTAACAGGAAAAGACAGCTGGGGTGTTGGCATGATGTATACTGGTTCTTCGTCCGAGGAGGAATCGCAGAAATATATTACAGATGAAGTGATCGATGAGCTAAGGAACTTGGAACATGTTCAGAGCGCAGAACCAGTCCTGAATGTATCAGCTATCGGATTAAAAGGGCGCTACGAAGGGTATCTTGACATTACCGGGATGACGCCGGAAGGCTTAGAAGAACTGAAACTGAATTTAAAAGAAGGCGGGAACCTGCCCGATCCTAACAGTAACCAGTTGGAGATGGTGTATGGAAATGCGGTTCTTGCAAACTTTTATGAAAAAACTACGATGAAAGGATACTGGGATACCGGTGAAGTGCCTGATATCGATATGGAAAATGACTCTATTTTTCTAATCTTTGACACAGATGGGTATCATGCATCACAGAATCCCCCATCTGTAGGAGTAGACAGTGCAGACAGTGGTGCGGGAGAAAACAGGGGTCAGACCAGCATCCCCAAAAAATATGCGGTGAAGAGCAGTGGTGTGATAGAAGGCGGTATTGACGAGTACAATATGAATTCATCCAATGTATACTGCGATCTTGATACACTGAAATCTTACCTTCAAAAAGAATTCCGCGGACGTGTGATCCCGGGACAGCCGTCCACGGCAAGCGGAAAGCCATATAGTAAGTTTGTCTACAGCATGGCAAGGATACAGGCAGACGATATGGAAAATGTGGAGGAACTATCCAGCGCCATCCGAAGCTTGGGGTATAATGTATCAACGAATATCGAGTACATTGAAAGCATGAAAAAGCAGTTTGCCCTAGTACAGGCGGTTCTTGGAGGAATCGGCGCAGTCTCCCTTCTTGTGGCGGCCATTGGCATTGCAAATACGATGATGATGTCCATCTATGAGCGGACAAAAGAGATTGGAGTTATGAAGGTGATCGGATGCGGGCTGAAAAACATCCGCCAGATGTTTCTTCTGGAAGCGGCATTTATCGGTTTGGCGGGAGGAATTATCGGGAATATTTTAAGCCTTATCATTTCTGCCGTAGTCAATATGCTTACATCTGGAGGAGGCATGGGGGCTCCGGGGAATATTTCGTATATTCCGGTGTGGCTTCTGCTTTTGTCAGTGGGGTTTGCGGTGCTTGTTGGAACTGCCGCAGGATATTTCCCGGCCCGAAGGGCGATGCGATTAAGTCCCCTGGCGGCCATCCACAACGAGTGAAAAAATACAGGTGGCAGAGGGTTATTCCTCTATCACCTGTATTTCTAAATAATCAAAATCAATCGAATCCACGAAGTTATCCTGATAAAACCTTGCTTTGGAGTGACGCTTGAATTCATTGACCGTCTTGTCCAGCCAGATCGGCCTGCTAAGGTCAAATTCATAGCAGATCTGCTCCAAAGCATTGAATATCTTATGTGTGCGGGTATCGTCGGTATCATCGCAGACGACGGTATCTTTCAGCATTCTGTTATCTTTAAATTCTTTTCCCCATAAGCGAAACATAACGCATCTCCTTTCACAGCATGATCCGAAAGCGCATTTTCCGGATAAAAGCAGCGATCATATTGCTCCTTGAATACAAACGTTATTCTAACATAAAAAAATTGAAAAGTCATTCAAAAAAGCCTGTGGGTTGTGAAACCCTTTCACAAAATCCCGTTGCCTCATACAGCGCTTTTTGATATATTATATCTTGATATATCGCAGTTATGTAAAAGCTATTTGAGGAGATGGGAGAATAACGGAGGGAAAGATATGATAAGAGAGTGTACGCAAGAAGATATAGAGATGATCACAAGTTATCTCAAGGATGAGCCATATGGCAGAATGATCCTGACAGCGGTAAATGAATTTGGTTTTCAGGAGCGCTTTCAGACAGTTTATATTGATGTGACAAACACAGAGAGCGGCGAGGTGAAGCTAAATGGCGTCTATCTCTTTTTGTATCGGAGTATTATTTTGTTTTCTAAAGAAAACCATGTTGATATTGACTTTCTGGAGCAGTGGATGGGGATTTCCGCCCCTGACAAAGTTGCAGGCAGAGAAGATAATGTGAATATTGTCAGCTGGCTTCTGACAGATTACAACATGGAAACAGGCGTTACACATCCGGGGATTACGGATGGAGATTCTATTTTGTTAGAGTGCCTGAAGGGAGCGGAATATGAGGGCGACTGGGCGCTGCTCACGAGATAGCGCAGGCGAGGCAGATATGAGGAATATACAGGAGAGGAATAAGCCATCATGAAAAAATTTCTGGACAGGATATTTATTGACGGGTTAAGCGGAATGGCGCAGGGACTTTTTGCTACGCTGATCATCGGTACGGTCATCCAGCAGATCGGTACATTTGCCGGAGGAAACACAGGGGATATGATCTATGTTCTGGGAAAAGTGGCAGCGGGAATGACAGGCGCCGGTATCGGAGTCGGAGTAGCGCGTAAGCTAGATGCGGGCCATCTGGTTATTGTGTCTGCAGGAGTTGTTGGTATGATCGGGGCTTTCGCAGGGAAATTACTGGCAGGAGAAGTGCTCATTGATGGAAATCTCGTGCTGTCAGGCCCAGGTGAACCGCTTGGGGCGTTTGTGGCGGCATATGTAGCTATTGAGCTTGGAATTCTCCTCTCAGGGAAAACCAAGTTGGATATTATCCTTACTCCCCTTGTATGTATTGGAACTGGATCGGCGGTAGGACTTTTTGTTGGACCTCCGATTTCAGGATTCATGGCATGGCTGGGTTCCCTCATCAATTGGGGAACAGAGCAGCAGCCCTTCCTTATGGGAATCGTTGTCTCTGTGCTGATGGGAATGATATTGACGCTCCCAATCAGTTCTGCGGCTTTGGGAGTCATCTTGAACTTGTCGGGGCTGGCGGCAGGAGCGGCGACTGTGGGATGCTGCTGCAACATGATTGGGTTTGCGGTAGCAAGCTGGCGTGAGAATAAGCTTGGTGGCTTTCTGGCGCAGGGGATCGGGACATCGATGCTTCAGGTGCCGAATATCGTGCGCCATCCGCTTATCTGGCTGCCAGCGATTCTCTCCAGCGCGATTTTAGGGCCGGTAGGCACGATGCTGTTTCATATGACAAACAACGCTACTGGCTCTGGTATGGGAACTGCTGGATTGGTGGGCTCCCTGATGACATGGCAAGTGATGGTACAGACAGAGTCGGGTATGGTTGTGCTCGTAAAGATTATTTTGATTCAATTTGTACTTCCGGCAGTCGTGACGCTTCTAATCTCTGAGTTTATGCGGAAAAAGAAATGGATTCGATATGGGGACATGAAACTAGAGTTGTAAGGGGAGGAGGGTGTGTGGTATAATAATCGCACAAGGTGCGATTCAGCCCGATGCGATCGGGCTGCCCTGCTGCGCAGGGATTATACCGGGATCTGCCGCTTGGAAAGAAAATGCTCTAGCGGGCGCTTCCTTTCCTGCGCCTGCAGTATAATAACCGCCAAGGTGCGATTCAGCCCGATGCGATCGGGCTGCCCTGCTGCGCAGGGATTATACCGGGATCTGCCGCTTGGAAAGAAAATGCTCTAGCGGGCGCTTCCTTTCCTGCGCCTGCAGTATAATAATCGCGCAATAGAACACCAATGGGGGATATCCGCGATGAGAAATGAACAACAGGTCGAGGCTGCGCTCAGAAGTTACGAGGATGTCGACAGTTGGAAAACCGTGATTTTTCTCTATAATGCAGCTTTAAAAGAAGTGGGGACAAAGCTAGAAATATTAAACGATGAGTTTCAGCATGTTCATCAGTATAATCCGATCGAACATATCAAAACAAGGATCAAAACGCCGGAAAGTATTGTAAAAAAATTAAAGCGCTACGGCTATGAGACGTCGATCGAGAATATGGTCCGCTATATCAATGATATTGCAGGAGTGCGTCTAATCTGCTCTTTTACATCAGATATCTATCGTCTGGCTGAGATGATCGGCAATCAGAGTGATCTGAAAGTGCTTTCTATTAAAGACTATATAAAGAATCCGAAAGACAGCGGCTATAAAAGCTATCATATGCTCGTGTCGGTGCCGATTTTTCTCTCTGATAGTGTGGTAGATACGAAGGTAGAGATTCAGATACGTACTATTGCTATGGATTTCTGGGCGAGCCTTGAGCACAAGATCTATTATAAATTTGAGGGAAATGCTCCGGACTATATCAGCAGGGATCTCAGGGAATGTGCGAAGATGGTGTCTGAGCTGGACGATAAAATGCTTTCGCTAAATGAGGCTATTCAGGAATGTATCGAGCGGACAGCGAACCTTGATAATATGGACGAGGTGCTGGACAATGTGATTGGCACAAGAAAAGAACAAAAACTGATCCGATTCAGTGACAAAACAGGATAGAAAAAAGCGGGACAGAAGATGAAAATTAAGAATGACAGAGGAAGACCGGGGGTGGAATGAGCTGCCTCCGGTTGTTTTTGTTTCGCAAGGTGTGGAGGGAAAATCGTAATTTTCTCTTAAGATAAGCATTTAAAGGGGAAAAGATATTGATGCTTTTATTACTTTTCGATATACTGTATGTTTAAAGGGGCAGACCACGGAGCAGGGGAAATGTATCAGGAAAGTTTAGGGAAAAAGTGATGACAAAGGAAGCGAGAAAGAAAGGCATCGAGATAGGAGCTGGTTTGCTGCTGTACATTATTGCGTGGGCGGTGACATCTCACCAGACGATTCATGCCGGTGCGGAGACTGCGTTGTTTTTGATGGCGTATGTAGTCCTTTCGGCGGTAACATACTGGGAGCAAATAAAAAAGATTGCAAAAAAACAGTTTATAGATGAGAATCTTTTGATGATTATTGCAACTGCCGGAGCGTTTTTTGTAGAGAGACATAAAGAGGCTGTGGCGGCGATGCTGTTCTATCAGATAGGGAAATTAGTCGAAGAACTTTCTCTGAGCAGAACAAAGAAATCCATTGCAAAATTCATTGATATACGTCCGGAATACGCCAATCTGAAGAAGGGTGGGACAGAGAAGATTGTGCCCCCTCAGGAGCTGCTCTTAGGACAGATTATCGTGTTGCGGCCGGGGGAAAAAATTCCGGTGGACGCGACAGTGACATCAGGAACTGGTACAGTGGATATGAAGGCTTTAACCGGTGAGTCAGAACCAAAAGCGGTGCGTATAGGTGACAGATTATACAGCGGAAGCATCAATTTAAACGGGGTACTGGAAGCGAGAGTTACCAAGCTTTACAATGACTCCGCGGCAGCGAAGATTACAAGGCTTGTGGAAGGCGCCAATGAGAAAAAATCAGAGAGCCTGCATTTTGCGGATAAATTTACGAAATACTATACACCGCTTGTTATTCTCATCGCTCTTCTGACAGTGATACTTCCTCCTATGATTTTCATAGAAGCAAGAGATGAGTGGATCTACAGAGGGCTTATTATCCTTGTGGCCGCTTGCCCGTGCGGCTTGATGGTATCTATTCCCATGGCTTTTCTAGGTGGTATTGGTTCGGCGGCAAAGCAGGGGGTGCTTATCAAGAGCGGGGCGTTCATCGAGGAACTAATAGAGGCGGATACATTTGTATTTGATAAAACGGGAACACTGACAGAAGGAATGTTCCATGTAAGAGACATTGTTCCTTACAAGATGGAGAAGGAACAGCTTTTGGAAATTGCGGCGCTGGCAGAATCTTATTCAACTCATCCGGTAGCCCTGTCTATTCAGGAGGCGTGCGCTGGGGAACTGGATAAGAACCGGGTGTCAGATATTAAAGAGCAGCCCGGTTTCGGTGTGCAGGCAAAGGTAGACGGCAGAATAGTTTCTGTAGGAAATACAAGGCTGATGAACAAAGAAGGGATTTTCTATCATCCAGCGGACGAAACGGGAACCGCGGTCTATGTGGCAGTGGACGGAAAATACGCAGGTTATATCCTGATTGCGGACGTGATACGTAAAGATGCGGCAAGGTTGATTAAATGGCTGCACAAGCAAGAACTTTCCACAGTTATGCTGACTGGGGATAATGAGGATGTGGCGGAAGATGTGGCGGCGAAGCTAGGAATCAAAAGTGTATATGCGGAGCTGATGCCGGAGGATAAAGTGGCGCTTCTCGAAGAATTCCGGGAAAATCAGATGGAAGGAGAGAAACTGGTATTTGTAGGAGACGGTATCAATGATGCACCGGTACTCGCGCTGGCAGATATTGGAATCGCAATGGGCGGTCTGGGGGCAGACGCAGCTCTTGAAGCGGCGGACGTGATTCTTGTGGATGACGAACCTTCCCGCATTATCAATGCAGTCCGTATTTCCAGAGCAACATTAAGTTCAGTCCGCCAAAATATGGGATTTGCTATCGGGATGAAAGTGCTTCTTATTGTTATGGCTTTTTTTGGTTTTGTAACGATGCAAAATGCGATTATCGCAGACATGGGAGTTATGCTGATCAATATTTTAAATTCATTCTGGATGATGCAGTATCCGGAGCGTGGAGTGTAAGAAATGATAAGAAAAAATAGTAAAATTACGGGCACCGTGCTGGCGTGTGTCCTTGTGGCAGGAGCGCTGACGGGGTGTGCCAACCCGCAGAAAGAAGGAACTGAGGCTTTAGAACAGGGGAATTATGAGGAAGCGCGCGAACAGTTTCAGAAGACAGTGCAAAATGGTAATGAAGAAAAAGCGGCGGAGGGATACCGCGGATTAGGCATGGCATATTATGGGCTTGAGGATTATGGGGCCGCCATGGAGGCTTTTGAACAGGCGGTAGCTCAGGGGGCAGAGCAAAGCGTGCAGCTCTACCATCTGATGTCTGTGTGTGCAATGCAGAATGAGAACTATGAAAAAGCGCTGGATTATATTCAGACAGGCATGGGGCTGGCGCAGACTTCTGACGGTAAGGAATCCGTAGATGCAGATATGCTGCGCGAGATGCGGTACAATGAGATCGTCTGTTTGGAGCAGCAGGCAGACTGGGAGAGCGCAAAACAGAAAGTAGAAGAATATCTGAGTGAATACCCGGATGATGAAACAGTTCAAAAGGAAGCAGAATTTCTAAAAACTCGGTAGTGCGTAAGTGCTGCCGGTTTTTTGAGGAAAATATTTTGATGATCATGGAGAAATGACGGATGTATGAGACAGAGCATATTGAGGAGCGGGTAATCCTTGTGGGGATTGATACAGGCAGTACAGAACTGGCGGAACGGTCTCTGGATGAGCTGGCAGAGTTGGCGAAGACTGCCGGGGCAAAAGTAGAAGGGAAACTCCTTCAGGGACGTGAGAGTGCTCATCCGGGCACGTATATCGGAAAGGGAAAGCTGCTGGAGCTCAAAGATCTTCTCTGGGAGACAGAAGCTACAGGGATTATATGTGATGATGAATTGACAAGTGCGCAGCTGGGCAATCTGGAAGCTGAGCTATGTTGTAAAGTCATTGACCGCACGCTTCTGATTCTGGATATTTTTGCTGCCAGAGCAGTGACCGGGGAAGGAAAGATACAGGTGGAATTGGCACAGCTCCGCTATCGTGCGTCTCGCCTGACAGGACTAGGGAGATCGTTGTCGCGTCTGGGCGGCGGCATTGGTACAAGGGGGCCGGGAGAGAAGAAACTGGAGATGGACCGGCGCCTGATCAGAGAGCGAATCAGCCGCTTGAAGAGAGAACTAAGGGATGTGGAAAAACACCGGGAGTTGATACGCGCCCAGCGTAAGCAGTCAGGGCTTAAGACCGCGGCGCTTGTGGGATATACGTCCGCTGGGAAGAGCAGTATTGAGAATGCTCTCACAGATGCGGGTATATTGGAAGATGCCATGCTGTTTTCCACGTTGGATACCACAACCCGGTCTTTGATGCTAGATAATACACAGGAGATCTTGCTTACGGACACGGTTGGCTTTATACGTAAACTTCCTCATCATTTGGTGGAGGCGTTTAAGAGTACGCTGGAAGAAGCAAAATATGCGGATATCATCATACATGTAGTTGATGCGTCCAATCCTCAGATGGACGAGCAGATGTACGTGGTATATGACACGCTGCGCCAGCTGGGTGTGGAAGACTGTCCGGTGATCACATTGTTTAATAAGCAGGACCGTTTGAAGGAGCCAGTGCGCCAGCGTGATTTTCAGGCAGATTATTCAATTCCTTCTTCCGTGAAAACAGGTCAGGGTCTGGAGGAGTTAAAAAAAGCGCTTCTGGAAATTATCCGCAGAGACCAGATTTACATTGAGCGTTTGTATGAGTTTTCCGATGCAGGGAAGATACAGCTTATTCGCAGCAAAGGGCAGCTGTTGTCCGAGGAATATGTGCCAGAAGGGATTGCAGTTAAGGCATATGTCCCGAAGGATATATACGGGCGGATATAATTCTTTTAGAAGAGACTGGTTACAGATACCCCCCGTCCATGCCGATAATCTGCCCGGTGAGATATCCCGGGGCATCTGCCAGTGAAAGGATGAATCGGGCAGCCTCATCTGGGGTACCAAAGCGCCCGGCGGGGATCTCTTCTTTCAGTGCGCGGCGTTCATCTTCATCGAGACGCACGTTCATCTCTGTATCAATGACACCGAAAGCAACAGCGTTGACCTGTACATTGCTGGGCGCCAGCTCCTTGGCAAGAGCCCGGGTCAGCCCATTTAATCCAGATTTGGCCGCGGAATAGGCGGCCTCACAGGAGGCGCCGCAAACACCCCACATGGAAGAAATATTGATGATTTTTCCTTTCTTTTGCGATATCATGTAGGGAATGGCCTGCCGGCAGCAATAAAATACAGAAGAAAGGTTCGTATCTAATACATTTTTCCACTCTTCGTCTGACATATCGCTTAACAGGCCGAAGTGCGCGGTTCCTGCATTGTTGATCAGGACGTCCAGTCCGCCACAGACCGAAGTAATCTTGCTGAATATAGAGCGCACATCGCCCGGATCGCCCACGTTCCCAGGGAGTGTTGTGCATGTTCCTTTGTGGGACAGGATTTCTTTTTCCACTTCTTTTAGTTTGTCTGTAGAACTTTTACAATTGATAAATACATGATAACCGGCTTCGGCAAAAGCCATGGCGCAGGCGCGCCCGATTCCTCGGGATGAACCGGTTATGAGAACATTTTTTTTCTTCATTTCACACCTCGGTTTCCTATGATCTTAAGTGACCTTAAAACATTCGGGTAATTCTTTATTGATTTTTAATTAAGAGTTATACTGCGCGTATTTCCTTGGAGAGATTCCCACTGCCTTTGTAAACGCTTTAAGATAATTACTGTAATCATTAAATCCGCATGCTTCGCACGCGTCGTTCACAGAGTATCCCTGACTGAGCAAAGATTTGGACAGCGTGATGCGCTTTGCAGTGATGTATTTGTTGATCGTTGTTCCGGTCGCTGCTTTAAAGATACGGCAGATATATGAGCTGCTCAGATAAAAATGGGAGGAGAGCTCATCCAGCGACAGATCATCCTGCATATGTGTATTGATATAGGACAAGATAGCGTCTACCTGTGCGTTATGCGAGATGACCGCCTGATCTTTCTCTGCACTGGTTATGTGTGCTCCGCCTGCGTTTTTACACCGGGCGTTGAAGGCGCGGTTTAGGAAAACCATTAGTTCCAGAAACGCGGCGCGGTCCATAATATCTTCCCCAAAGCCATTCGTAGAGGAAAGCTTGTGGATATAATAGAGGAAACGGTTCTGCTCTTCCGAAGTAAGATGCATTCTATGAGGCATGTCAGAGGCACGGAAATGAAAGCATCGGGTTAAGTCGGTTGACTGGGAGGATAACTCCTTTAGGTAATCGGGGTTTATGGACATGACAATGCGCTCGTGTTTCTGGCTGTCGATCTGAGAGAGATAATGACTTTCAAACTGGTTGATAAGAAAGATGTCTCCCTCATGGATATCATAAAAACAGTTGTCAATTAAAAATTGTTTTCCACCGCAGATCGAATAGTAGATCTCATAGCAGTCGTGGATGTGCATGTCCATAGCTTTTTCGTCATTGTACAAGTGTGCGAATGCGAAGGAATGTTTTTCCATACACTGCTGAACAGTTTCCTTGCACGAAGGGCAGGCTTTCATAGATTACTACCTCCTTTGCGAGAGCCTGGCGGGCGTTTTACATAAGTATATACAGTGTGTTCAAAATTTTCAATATTTATATCAAAAAAAGACAAGAAACGGAATAAGATGAATGATATACTATACGCAGGTAAAAACAAAAATATAGAGGCATCAAATATTTTGAGGAGGTTTTATTATGGAGGTTCGAACAGCAGCTTCTCCAAGAGATGTGAAGCATTATACAACAGACAGATTAAGAGAGGAGTTTCTCATTGAAGATTTGTTTCAGGCAGATGAGATTAAGCTCGTGTACAGTCATATTGACCGTATTATCACAGGATCGGCGGTTCCAGTGAACAAGAAGCTTGACTTGACGGCAGGAAGCGAACTGCGGGCAGAATATTTTCTGCAGAGAAGAGAGATGGGACTTATCAATATCGGCGGAGACGGTGTGGTGATTGTCGATGGTCGTGTGTACGAGATCAAAGCGCGCGATGGGATGTATATTGGACGCGGATCAAAGGACATTTCCTTTGAGAGTAAGGACGCGGCAAATCCAGCGAAGTTCTACTTGAACAGCTGCCCGGCACATACAGAGTACCCGACCGTACATATTAAGCTTGAAGGTGAGCCGGAGGAAGGCGTTGTTATCGTAAAAGACGAGAACAAAGTGGAGATGGGAACTCTTGAGGATTCTAACCACAGAGTGATCAACAAATATATTGTCACGGGACAGGTTCAGAGCTGCCAGCTTGCAATGGGTCTGACAAAGCTTCTTCCGGGAAGTGTGTGGAACACGATGCCCGCGCATACACATGACAGGCGTATGGAAGTTTATCTGTACTTCGACATGGACGATGACGCTTTTGTGGTACATTATATGGGCGAGCCGAATGAGACACGCCATATCATCATGCGTAATCAGGAAGCGGTTATCTCACCGAGCTGGTCTATTCACTCAGGATGCGGCTCCAGAGCGTACACATTTATCTGGGGAATGTGCGGGGAAAATCAGGACTACGGCGATATGGACAATATCGACAATAAAGATTTAAGATAATTACTATGGAAAATGCCGTGAGAGAACGGCGGAGATTTTGAAGAAAAAGGAGAGAAAGAAAATGGTTAATTTTTCACTCGAAGGTAAGATTGCTCTCGTAACGGGCGCTTCCTACGGAATTGGATTCGGCATCGCGTCTGCTTATGCAGAGGCGGGAGCCACAATCTGCTTTAACGATATCAGTCAGGAAAAGGTAGATATGGGGCTGACTGCTTATAAAGAAGCAGGCATTGAGGCACATGGGTATGTATGTGATGTAACTGATGAAGATCAGGTAAAGGCTATGGTCGCTAAGATCAAAGAGGAAGTCGGAGTGGTTGATATCCTTGTAAACAATGCGGGTATTATCATGAGAAAGCCAATGCTGGAGATGGAAGCAAACGAATTCCGCAAAGTCATCGATGTAGATCTGAACGCTCCGTTCATCGTGTCCAAAGCAGTGATCCCGGGAATGATTGAAAAGGGACATGGCAAAATCATCAACATCTGTTCCATGATGAGTGAGCTGGGACGCGAGACTGTATCCGCGTACGCGGCAGCCAAGGGCGGACTTAAAATGCTTACAAGAAATATCTGCTCCGAGTACGGTGAGTACAATATCCAGTGTAACGGTATTGGACCCGGATATATTGCAACACCGCAGACAGCACCGCTTCGTGAGCGTCAGGCTGATGGCAGCAGACATCCTTTCGACCAGTTCATCGTATCCAAGACACCGGCTGCAAGATGGGGGAATCCGGAAGACCTTCAAGGACCGGCAGTATTCCTTGCTTCTGATGCGTCTGATTTTGTAAACGGTCACATCCTGTATGTTGATGGAGGAATCCTCGCTTATATCGGAAAGCAGCCGTAATATATCTTTCTGTCACAGATAGCGTATGAAGATATTTGAAATTTAAATTCAATAACATAAGATATCCGCAGAACTGTGATTGCACCTCGGCTACGCTCTACGAGCCGCTTGCGCAACACAGTCCCCGCGGATATCTTATTTCTTGGAAACAGAAAGTTCAATATTATTCTGTAAAGAGTTCAAGTCCGGCAAACATATCATGCAGTCTGTGCTCATCAAAAGGCAGATACTCTGCGATTGTGAATCCAACCACATGACTGTTCCCGGTGATGCACTTTAGTATGCCGGAGAGCGTTTCCATGGTCATTCGACCGCCGCCGCTGCCGTCCCCCACTAATTCTGGATTGGCAAAATAGGTGGAGTGGAACAGCCCCGCGTCGAGGACATCGATATCAAGATGGACTAAGATATGGTCAAATTGCCCCATGAAATTCTTAATCTCATCATTGGATACAAATTCGGCGTCCTGCACTTTGTACTGAACTCCTGCATTCTTCAGAAAATTTTCCTGATAATCGTGAAGCCCCTGCAATCCTACATACAGTATCTCGTCTGCTCGGAACTTTTTGTTTTTCATAAGTCCTGTGAGGGAAGAGTCACCATGACCCATAAGTGAGCCGAGCACCATGGCGTGAGCGTTGGGATAACCGTCCTTTGGGGAGGATACGTCGGGATGAGCGTCTATCCAGATGATGCCCGCGTTTTCATAGAGGCCGTGCAGATAATCAAAGGGCGCCTGTGAAACGATGCAGTTGCCGCCGATGGTGATGATCCTGTCGGGACGCGCTGCTTCGATCAGTTCTCCCGCCTTGCAGATGCCTTGTATCACTTCATCTCTGGCGTAGATGCCGTCTGTCACGTTGCGGCTTTTCCCGTCAGGCGGGGCAATCTCAACTTTCAGTAAAGGCTGGTTCTCGTTCTCAGGGAGAATGTGGGTGAGCAGATTGGCTCCGAAATAATAAGTGTCCAAACCTCCACTTAGATAGTCGGGGTAGAGCAACCGGATTGTTTTCATAATTTCCATCTCCTTTTTGAAGTGTTTTGATTTATGGGATTCTGATTTAATGTTGAGCTGATGCTAATACAGCATATCGGTCTTCTTAAGCCAACGATAAGGTCAGCGTGAGAGGCTTTCCGCCATCTCTTTTCCTGCTTCGAGCACATAAAATGCCAGTTCGCGGATGCGTTCATCATTCATCCGGCTTGTGGGTGCGGAGATGCTAAAAGCGTACTTTGGGATTCCTGCAGGATCTTTCAGGCTGCACGCGATACATCGGACACCGATCTGGTTCTCTTCATTGTCCAGTGCATATCCTCTCTGCTGTATCTGTGCAAGCTCTTGCTGGAATTTTCCGTAGTCTGTGATGGTATGTTCTGTCAAAGGAGAAACGCCGCTGGCATTCCAGACTTCTTCTGCCTCCCAGCTGTCCATCTGGGCGAGCATTGCCTTTCCTACGCCAGAACAGTACAGAGGGATTCTGCTTCCGATGCGGGATACCATTTGCATCCCGTTGTTAAAAGATTCCACCTTGTCAATGTACACAGCGTCTGTCCCGTCCCTCTCTACAAAATGCACCGTCTCGCCGCTGGCTTCCATCAGTTTGCGTAGATAAGGGCGGACGGTTTGGACAATATCAACCTTGCTCATAATCCGGTTTGCAATATCTACGATCTTAAACGTGGGCTCATACTTTCCGGTTGCGGGATCCTGCTTAGCGTATCCCATATAGATAAGGGAATTCAGCACCCGGTGAGCCGTAGTTTTGTTTAAGCTAAGAGTGGCGCTTAGATCCATCAGTCCGATACTCCCGGTATCCGCGAGAAGTTCTAGAGCCTGAAAAAGCCTGCCTGCCACTTGAATAGGATTCTTTTGTTCCATAGGTCTCATCCTCTCAATAGTTTCATATTATGAAAACAATAATATCATAAAACAATCTTAGGTTCAAGATCCATATTTTCTTATTTTTATTGAATTTTTTTACTTGACATTTTAGTTTTGCGTATTATACTTGCATGTAGAGAGTACCACATATAGAAAATGAATTTCATAATATGAAACAAAAGGAGAATGGAAATGAATGAAGTGTTGAAACAGATCGAAGAGATCGGTATCGTTCCTGTTGTTGTTCTTGACGACGCGAAAGACGCAGAGGCGCTTGCTGAAGCTCTCTGTGAGGGAGGGCTGCCGTGTGCAGAGGTTACATTTCGCACGGATGCTGCAGAGGAATCCATCCGTATCATGTCAGAGAAGTTTCCAAATATGCTGGTAGGAGCCGGAACTGTTCTGACCACAGAGCAGGTTGACCGCGCGATGGCAGCGGGCGCAAAGTTTATCGTAAGCCCGGGCCTGAACCCGAAAGTCGTAAAATACTGTGTTGAGAAGGGAATCCTTATCACACCTGGATGTGCGAATCCGAGCGATGTTGAGCAGGCGATTGAGAACGGGCTTGAGGTCGTAAAGTTCTTTCCGGCAGAGCAGGCGGGCGGTCTGGCGTATATCAAGGCGATTGCAGCGCCGTACGTGGGGATGAAGTTTATGCCCACAGGAGGCATTAGCCCGAAGAATGTAAAAGACTATCTTGCCTATGACAGAATCCTTGCCTGCGGCGGAAGCTGGATGGTAAAGGGAGATCTGATAAAGGCAGGCGAATTTGATAAAATTAAAGAGCTTGTAAAAGAAGCAGTTGAAATCGTAAAGGAAAGCAGAGGTAAATAAGAATGGCAAAGAAAGTTATCACATTTGGAGAGATCATGTTAAGACTGGCTCCGGAGGGATATTACCGTTTCGTACAGGCGGACACCTTTGGCGCTACATACGGCGGAGGGGAGGCAAACGTAGCCGTCTCTCTTGCAAACTACGGATTTGACGCAAAGTTTGTTACAAAGCTTCCGAAGCACGAGATCGGGCAGGCGGCTGTAAACTCTCTGAGAAGATACGGAGTCGACACATCTTATATCGCGCGCGGCGGTGACAGAGTGGGTATCTACTTCCTCGAGAAAGGCGCTTCCCAGCGTCCGTCCAAGGTCATCTATGACCGTGCAGGCTCTTCAATCGCTACAGCGTCCGCATCTGATTTTGATTGGAGAGAGATCTTCGACGGGGCTGAGTGGTTCCACTTTACCGGTATTACTCCGGCGCTGAACGACGAGGTAGCTGCTATTTGTCTGGAAGCCTGCAAGGCTGCTAAAGAGGCGGGAGTCACCATTTCCTGTGACTTAAACTATAGAAATAAGCTGTGGTCAAAAGAAAAAGCGGGCAGGATCATGGGCGAGCTTTGCCAGTATGTTGATGTGTGCATTGCAAATGAAGAGGATGCTTCCGATGTGTTCGGCATCAAAGCGGCTGACACAGATGTTACCAAGGGTGAGGTAAACCATGAAGGATACAAAGAGGTGGCAAAACAACTTGCAGACAGATTCGGATTTTCCAAGGTTGCCATTACCCTGCGCGAGTCTATCTCCGCGAACGATAACAAGTGGTCTGCCATGCTCTATGACGGGACTGATTATTATTTCAGTAAAAAATATACCATGCACATCGTTGACCGTGTAGGAGGCGGCGACAGTTTTGGCGGCGGTCTTATTTGCGCATGTTTAAATGGATATGATTCCCAAGCAGCTATCGAGTTTGCAGTTGCGGCTTCCTGCCTGAAACATACGATAGAAGGGGATCTCAACATGGTATCTATGGATGAAGTGCTCAAACTTGCCGGCGGAGATGCTTCCGGCCGTGTTCAGAGATAATTTTGACGACGTAAAATTTATATAAACCCAACTTTTTCGGGGATGCTGCCTGCGAGCGGCATCCCTGCCTCTTTATACAGGAAATGTGCACGGTGAAAAACTGATGCGGGGTTGTACTTAGACATCTCCTGTGGTAAGATTTATTTGACAACTTATAAACATTCCAGCCGGGATGAGAGGGAGATTTACGGAGGGCATGTCATGATAGATGACGCGATAGAATTTGCGACGAAGGCGCACGAGGGACAGTTTCGGAAGGGAACGAGGAGACCGTATATCGTTCATCCCATCGAGGTGGCAGATATCGTGGCCACTATGACGAAGGACGAGGAAGTGATCTGTGCGGCAGTGCTTCACGATACGATTGAGGATTGCCGGGGAATCACAAAGGATATTCTGAAGCTTAGGTTTGGCAGCCGGGTAGCGGATATCGTGATGCAGGAGAGCGAGGATAAATCCTGTACATGGGAGGAGCGCAAGGGTGCTACCATCAGCCGGCTCAAGAATGCTCCCGTGGAAGTACAGATGATCGGCCTTGCGGATAAGCTGTCTAATATGCGTGACATCGACCGGGATTATCCGGTGGCAGGGGATGCCTTATGGACCCGCTTTCGCATGCAGAGCAAAGAAGCGTTGGCATGGTATTATAAGAGCATACGTGACGTACTGGAAGAGCGTTTTAAAGGTGTACCGGCATATGAGGAATACTGTGTGCTGATCCATAAAAATTTTGGTCCCGGACCTGCGCATATGGGATGGCAAGAGACGGGAAAATGAGCAGACTGCCGGACTGTAATTGTACTGCGGCGCCGTACTGCCGATGGAGCTAAGGCTCTTGAAAGAGGCCAATTCCGGGAGGCAGAAAGGTAAACCAGAAAAATGCCAGTGTAAGGAGGATGGTCAGCCAAGAGATCAGTTTCCTCTGTCTATATATTCTGTGAGAAGATTTCCCCTTCCATGCGATATAAAATACGACCACAATGCTGATAAAAAAGATGGAGATATCCACGAAAGTTATGTTTTTCCCGAGGATTCCTGAGTAAACATAGAAAAGCACCGGAATAAGAAGGGTGCCAGCCAGATTGCCTGTAATGAGAGCGGGATACAAAGAAGGATAGGCGTTTCGTATGGCACGTGGCATAAAGAACGACCAGAGCAGGACGGGAAAGAAGACTAGTTTCATATGCTCCCACGTAGATTCATTTACCGGCGAAAAGAGGGCAATGCCCCGGGAATACCCGCTCCATTCATAGAAAAAATGTGACAGGGTGCCAAGTATGGCAGTGGAGATCAGCCCTGTGACGAGATAAAATTTAATATGCGTTATTGTGGTTTGTTCCATAAGATTACTCCCGTATACTGTAGATGCTGTATATATAGTATACGGGGGCGCTTTATTTTTATTCTACGGGCAAGTCCTTTGGACCGTCAGTTCCAGAAATCAGTCTTGTTCTTTAACTGAATATCTGCGGCCCTAAACACCGGGTTCTTCCCGGCTTTCTTCTGCTTTATATAATCCTGCATCGCGCGGATAGCCGGTCCGCCAAGAATGAGAATGACAGGAAGATTGATCAGCGCCATCAGTCCCATGAGTACGTCGGCGGTATTCCACACAAGCCCGAATTCCATTGTCGCTCCGACAAGAACAATCAAGGCGGCGATGATTCGGAAACATGTGATCAGGATTTTGCCCGGCTTTCTCCCGCAGAGGAATTTTAATCCCATCTCGGCATAATAAAAATTGCCGATTAGCGTAGTGAATGCAAACAGGCAGAGTGCGATCGTGATAAAAATGGTGCCAAATCCGCCAAGAGAGTTGGATGCGGCCGCCTGTACCCACTTCATCCCGGCCATATCCTCAGCGGGGGCAACTCCCGAACAGAGTAGCATGAATGCTGTGGCAGAACAGATCAGGATCGTGTCGATAAATACGGAGAGCATCTGTACCAGCCCTTGCTTGACTGGGTGAGAGACGGAAGCGCTTGCGGCAGCATTAGGCGCAGAGCCCACACCGGCCTCGTTAGAGAAAAGCCCTCTTTTGATTCCCTGCATTACGCAGGAGCCTGCAAACCCACCAAATATTGCCTGAATATCGAAAGCATTTCCGAATATGTCGGCGAACATCTTAGGGATTGCATGGTAGTGGATTACGACGATGAAAAGTGATACGCCCAGATAAAAGATACCCATTAACGGGACGAGCACGCCTGTGATCTTAGAGATCTGCTTACTTCCTCCAAAGATAGACGCCGCGAATATGAGCGCAAGGAAGACGCCTATGATCACCGGAGTGGTCTTTTCATTAAAAAAGTCATATGCCCGGAAGGAGTCCGCGATGTTAAAAGAAGCTACAAGGTTGAATCCACCCATGTAGGTCATGATGAGCACAACGGCAAATAAAACGCCGATCCAGTGCTTTTTGAGCGCTGCCTGAATATAATAGGCAGGACCGCCGTAGGAGCTGCCGTCCTCCGCGCGGTGCTTGTAGATCTGAGCCAGTGTACTCTCGATAAATGCGGAAGCGCTTCCGAGAATCGCAGTCAGCCACATCCAGAATACGGCGCCCGCGCCGCCTAGACAGATGGCTGTCGATATGCCAGCAATATTTCCGGTTCCTACCCGCGAAGCAGTAGATACCATAAGGGCTTGAAATGATGAGAGCCCTTTTTCATCATCGCCGGGCTGCGCTACGACGCGGAGCGATTCCACAAACATGCGGAACTGGACGAATCGTGTTCGGAATGTGAACCAGATTCCCACAGCCAGCAGCAGGATGATCAGGATATAACTGTAAAGCAGGTCGCTTAATGTGTTGATGATTTCTGCAAACATTTTCTTCTCCTCTCTTTCTTTCAGCGCCGCGATTAGTGCGCTGTCGATTATGTATACTTCCCGGTGTGAGAGTTTCGATATTGGGTCTGATATCACCGGCAAGCCACAGACGGTTATTTATTATATAGCAAGGCGCTTGTTTTGTCCAGAAAAGGCGCTATCCTTTGCATCACAAGAAGGATTGTGTTATCCTAATATGAGACAATGTGACAATAAACGAGGAGGAAATATCGTGAGATTAGATGAACTCTTAGAACGTTTGGAATATGAAGTGATTCAGGGGAGCGGTGAGACTAAGATCACAACTCTTGCCAATGACTCTAGGAAAGTGCAGAAGGGAAGCGTGTTTGTATGTATTAGCGGGGCGGTTTCCGACGGACATAGGTTCGCGGCAGATGTGTGCGCGAAAGGCGTTACTGCGATTGTTGTGGAGAAAGACGTGGAAGTGCCGGAGCATGTGACAGTTATCAGGGTAGAAGATACGCGGTATGCGCTCGCTCTTATGTCGGCGGCATATTTCAGATATCCGGCGGAGAAGTTAAAGGTGATTGGTATTACCGGAACAAAGGGAAAGACAACCACCACATACATGATCCGTTCCATCTTAGAGAGGGTGGGACACAAAGTAGGACTGATTGGCACGATCGAGTCGATCATTGGCAGCCGCACGATCCCCGCGGCAAATACAACGCCGGAATCATTTACGATTCATCAGTATTTTTCTGAGATGGTGAAGGCTGGATGCGACAGCGTGGTCATGGAAGTATCTTCGCAGGGGCTAATGCTTCATCGCACAGCAGGTATCCCGTTTGAGATCGGCATATTTACCAATCTAGGGAAAGACCATATCGGGCCCAATGAACACAAGGATTTTGATGATTATAAGAGATGCAAGGCAATGTTGTTTAAACAGTGCAGACTTGGCGTTGCAAATGTAGATGATCCGCATTTTGAAGATATTTTCAAGGACGCCACATGCCGTGCCGAGACATTCGGCTTCTCTGGGAAAGCGGATCTGCGCGCGGAAAATGTGAATCTTGTATCAAGACCGGGATACTTGGGTGTTGCGTACCATGTATCCGGTTTAATGGATTTTGACGTGGAGATTGATATACCGGGCACGTTCAGTGTGTATAATTCACTGACAGCTATCGCAGTGTGCCGTCATTTCGGAGTTCCTGTAGACAAGATCAAGGAGGCGCTTAAAGAAGCGAAGGTAAAAGGGCGCATTGAAATGATCAAGGTGTCGGATGAATTTACTCTGATGATTGATTATGCCCACAATGCGATGAGCCTTGAGAGCCTTCTGACTACACTGAAGGAGTACCGGCCCAAGCGTCTTGTCTGCCTCTTCGGATGCGGAGGAAACCGTTCTAAAGACAGGCGCTACGAGATGGGAGAGGTATCAGGAAGGCTTGCCGATCTTACAATTATCACATCGGATAATCCAAGATTCGAGGATCCACAGGATATTATCGACGACATTAAAATAGGAATCGGGAAGACGGGCGGGAAATATGTAGAAATCTGCGACCGTAAGGAAGCGATTAAATACGCCATCGAGAACGGACGCCGGGGAGATGTGATTGTGCTGGCGGGAAAAGGCCATGAGGATTATCAGGAGATCAAAGGTGTAAAATATCCTATGGACGAGCGCGTGTTGATCGCAGAAGTTCTTGAAGAGTTGAAAGAGGGAAGATAATTTCGTGTTTGCAGACATTATCATTGATATACAACATGAAAAACTGGATAAAATCTTCCAGTACCGTATCCCTGAGAGCCTTGAGGGAAAACTGGGGCCGGGGATGGAAGTGCTGGTGCCTTTCGGAAAGGGGAACCGGCAGACTAAGGGATATGTGACTGGACTGTCAGAGACTTGCGATTATGATCTTTCGAAAGTGAAAGAAGTAGCCGGTATCTCGGAGAAGGGCGTGGAGATCGAGGCAAAGCTGATCGCTCTTGCCGCGTGGATGAAAGAGAATTACGGCGGAACCATGCTCCAGTCCTTAAAGACTGTGCTTCCTATCCGGCAAAAGGAGAACGCCAAGGTAAAAAAGCGTCTCCGCCTTCTCCTTGACAAGGAAACAGGAAAACGCCAGCTTCACTATTATCTAGAGAAGAACCAGAAGGCGCGCGCGCGCCTGATGGCGGCGCTTCTTGACGATGCGGAACTGGAATATGAGCTTGTCACGAAGAAGCTGAATATCACCGCTTCGGTAATCCGGGCGTTGGAAGAGCAGGGGGTGCTTTGCGTAGAGACAGAGCAGGTATACCGGAACCCGGTAAAGCAGACAGTCAAAGAGACATATAAGCTCTCTTATACGCAAGAGCAGGAGCAGATCATTAGAAGGTTTAAGAGAGACTATGAGGCGGGATTGAGAAAGACTTACCTGATACACGGCGTCACGGGAAGCGGCAAGACAGAGGTGTACATGGAGATGATCCGCACTGTGGTGGATATGGGGAAGCAGGCGATCGTGCTTATCCCGGAGATCGCTCTTACCTACCAGACGGTGATGCGTTTCTATAGACGGTTCGGAGACCGGGTGTCCATCATGAACTCGCGGCTGTCCGCGGGGGAGAGATATGACCAGATGATGCGGGCGAAAGATGGAGAGGTGGATGTGATGATCGGGCCGCGTTCTGCTCTTTTTACCCCGTTTCCTGATCTGGGGCTTATTGTCATCGACGAGGAGCATGAGTCTACCTATAAAAGCGAACAGACGCCCCGGTACCATGCACGGGAAACTGCAGTGCGAAGGGCGCAGGCAGAAGGCGCGGGAGTAGTACTTGGGAGCGCTACTCCGTCTATGGAAGCTATGTACCGTGCGAAAAAAGGAGAGTATGTCCTCTGCCAGATGAAGAACAGGTCAAGGATGCAGCAGCTCGCGGACGTATATACTGTGGATCTGCGGGAAGAATTAAAAAGCGGGAACCGTTCCATCCTGAGTAGAAAACTTACGGAACTGATGCGGGACCGTTTGGATAAGCAGGAACAGATCATGCTCTTTTTAAATCGTAGAGGTTACTCGGGATTTCTTTCATGCAGGGAATGCGGGCATGTGATAAAATGCCCGCACTGCAATGTGTCTCTTGCTGTCCACCGGGACGGAAAGATGCGGTGTCATTATTGTGGGTACACGCAGCCGAGAGTAAAAAAGTGTCCGGAGTGCGGTTCGTCCCATATTGGAGAGTTCCGGGCAGGAACACAGCAGGTCGAGGATATTGTCAGAGATACATTTCCCAGCGCGAGAGTGCTGCGCATGGACATGGACACGACCCGGCAGAAGGATGCTCACGAGAAAATCCTTTCTGCTTTTGCCAATGAAGAGGCGGATATCCTTGTAGGGACGCAGATGATCGTAAAAGGACACGATTTTCCCAATGTCACTCTCGTGGGAGTGCTGGCGGCGGATATGTCCCTCTATACAGATGATTACCGCTCGGGAGAGAGGACTTTTCAGCTCCTGACACAGGCGGCAGGGCGCGCGGGAAGAGGAGGGCAAAAAGGAGAAGCAGTCATCCAGACGTACAGCCCGGAGCATTATGCGGTCGTAGCTGCGGCGGCTCAGGACTATGAAGCATTCTATGAAGAGGAGATGCGCTACAGAGAACTAATGGGATACCCTCCCGCGGAAAATCTTCTGGCGCTGTTTGTATCCTGTGAGAATGAAAACATGCTGGAAAAGGGATGTCATTACCTGAAGGAGTACATTCTCCGAGTAAAAGGAAAGCGCAGGGCAGATGTGATAGGACCGGCAAGCCCAGGGATTGACAAGATCAAGGATGTATACCGCCGGGTGATCTATGTTAAATCGGCGGATTATGATTCTCTCATCGTGATAAAAGACAGAGTGGAACAATATATTGAGATAAATTCAGGATTTGATAAGATGCGGATACAGTTTGACTTTAACCCGCTGTAAGGAGGAAACTATGGGAATCAGAGAAGTAAGAGAGATTGGAGACGAAATACTGACGAAACAGTGCAAAGATGTGCCGAAAATGACTTTTCGGACAAAGATCCTTATCGAGGATATGCTGGATACGATGTATGAAAAAAATGGTGTGGGACTGGCCGCTCCGCAGGTGGGTGTGTTGAAAAAGATCGTTGTTATCGATGTGGGAGAAGGCCCCATCGTGCTCATCAACCCGGAAATCATCGAGGCATCCGGGGAGCAGACAGGTGAGGAAGGATGCTTAAGTGTTCCGGGGAAATGGGGGATCGTCACCCGTCCGGAGCGCGTGAAGATACGGGCGCTGAATCAGGATATGGAGCCTTTCGAAATGGAAGGCGGGGGTCTTTTGGCGAGGGCGTTCTGCCATGAGATCGATCACCTTTTTGGGGAACTGTATGTGGATAAGACGGAAGACGGACTCCACGATACCGCTTATGAAGCATATGAGGAAAAGGACGGAGAAGAAACGGAGGAATAAAGCGATGCGTGTAATATTTATGGGAACACCGGATTTCTCTGTGGGAACGTTAGAAGCGCTGATCGGGGCAGGGCACGATGTATGCCTTGCAGTGACCCAGCCGGATAAGCCAAAAGGAAGAGGGAAGGAGATGCAGTTTCCTCCGGTGAAGGAGACGGCCCTCAAGTATGGTATCCCGGTTTATCAGCCGCGGAAAATCCGTAATCCTGAGTGTATAGAAGAACTGAGAAAATATAATGCGGACGTGATGGTAGTGATTGCTTTCGGGCAGATTCTTCCGAAGAAGATCCTTGAGATGACGCCCTACGGCTGTATCAATGTTCATGCGTCTCTGCTTCCGAAATACCGCGGGGCAGCTCCGATCCAGTGGTCCATCATCGAGGGGGAGGCAGTCACGGGCGTGACCACGATGCAGATGGATGAGGGACTGGATACGGGGGATATGATCATGAAAGCGGAAGTGCCGGTCTCTGAGGACGAAACAGGAGAGACACTCCACGACAAGCTTGCAGCAGCGGGAGCCAAACTGTGTGTGGAGACGCTGGAGGCTCTGGAGAAGAAGACGGCAGTATTTGAAAAGCAGGGAGAGAGCCCGACGGCTTATGCAAAAATGCTCACTAAAGAGATGGGAAATATCGATTGGGCGCAGCCGGCGGTACGGATCGAACGGCTGATTAGAGGATTGAACTCATGGCCCAGCGCATACACACACTGGAATGGGAAAGTGATGAAGATCTGGCGGGCGAAAGCGGATACACAGACTGTAGAGGACATGCAGATGGGAGACGACGGCAGGTCTGGCGCCAGAGGGACGATTCCGGGAACAGTAACCTCTGTGGGAAAAGAAGAGTTCACCGTACAGACAGGGGATGGTGGGCTCCGTGTATATGAAGTGCAGATTCCGGGGAAAAAGAGAATGGAGACAGGCGCTTTCCTGAGGGGGTACACGATGGAGACGGGAACAATTCTCACAAGAGAGTGATGTGCCGGTTTCTGTGAGATCAGGAGGTTGATATCATGCTTTACTATTATTATGATTGGACTTATATTCTTGTGCTGGTGGGGGCACTTATCTGCATGGCCGCTTCTGCCAGAGTAAACCGCACATTTTCCAGATATTCTACTGTACGCAGCCGTTTGGGGCTGACGGGCAAAGAAGCGGCAGAGCAGATCCTTCATAGAAACGGGATTTACGATGTGCAGGTAATCCATATCCCCGGGAATCTTACGGACCATTACAATCCTTCGAAAAAGACGCTGGGACTTTCCGATACGGTGTATAATTCTGCGTCCGTGGCAGCTATTGGCGTGGCGGCCCACGAGTGCGGGCACGCGGTGCAGCACGCCACAAAGTATGCGCCTCTTTCTATCAGAGGAGCCCTTGTCCCCGTGGCGAATTTCGGTTCCGCGATGGCATGGCCTCTGATCATCATCGGCCTGCTCCTAAACGGACAGACCTCGGCATTGTTTCTCAATCTCGGGATTCTCTTGTTTACGGCGGCAGTGCTGTTTCAGATTGTTACTTTGCCGGTAGAGTTCAATGCGTCTGGGCGTGCAGTAAAAGTGCTGGAGACTTCCGGGATGCTTTGCCCGGAAGAGGTGGGGGCTGTGAAAAAAGTGCTGGGAGCGGCGGCTCTTACTTATGTCGCAAGCGCGGCAGCGATGATCCTGCAGCTTTTGCGTCTGATCATTATTGCGGGAGGAAGACGAAGGAATGACTAAGACGGTAAATGAGCGGGAGATTGTGCTGGCGGTTCTGATGGAAGTGACAGAGAACGGGCAGTTTTGCCACATCGTGCTCAGAGACGTACTTTCTAAATACCAATATCTTGAAAAACGGGAGCGGGCGTTTATCACCCGCGTGACGGAGGGGACGCTGGAGCATCTAATCGAGATCGATTATATATTGGATCAGTTTTCCAAAGTCAAAGTAAAAAAGATGAAGCCGGTAATCCGAAACTTGCTGCGCAGCGCCATATATCAGTTAAAATATATGGACAGCATTCCTGACCGCGCCGTATGCAGTGAATCGGTGAAACTGGCGGTGCGCAAGGGATTCTCAGGGCTTAAGGGATATGTCAACGGGGTGCTAAGAAGCGTTGCAAGAGGCGTTGAGGACGTACAGTATCCGAAGGGGGAAGTGCAGGCTTTATCCGTAAGATATTCCTGTCCAGAGTGGATCATCCGTCTGTGGCAGCAGTCCTACGGCACAGATGTGATCAGGAAAATGCTTGAGGACTTCCAGACAGAGAAGACCACCACGGTACGTTGCTGCTTAAACCGCACGACACCGGAAGAATTAGCCGCGCGTCTTAGGAAAGAGGGCTTGACAGTAGAAACTCATCCATATTTGCCCTATGCGCTTAACATATCGGGGTATGATCACATGGAGAGTCTTGAGAGTTTCCGGCAAGGCCTGTTCATGGTTCAGGATATCAGCTCCATGCTGGCAGGAGAGCTGGCGGCTCCAAAAGCTGGGGACCAAATTATTGACGTATGCGCCGCACCGGGCGGGAAGGCGCTTCACGCGGCGGAGAAACTGTGGCTGGCAGAGCACGCTTCAACAGCCAAGGAGCAGGCATCTTCCGGGCACGTGGAAGCTCGTGATCTGACAGAGTACAAAGTGGAGATGATAGAGGAGAATATTGAACGCTCCGGGCTTACTAATATTTCAGCTGTGTGCAGGGATGCCTTGGCGCCAGATGAAGAATCACGGGAGGCGGCGGATGTTGTGATTGCGGATCTGCCCTGTTCCGGGCTGGGGGTGCTGGGTAGAAAGGCGGATTTAAAATATAACGCCTCCCCTGAAGGTATAGAAAGTCTTGTGAAGCTTCAGAGGCAGATCCTTTCCTGTGCGAAGGATATGGTGAAGCCAGGTGGCACGCTCATATATAGCACATGTACGGTGAATCCAGCAGAGAACATAGAAAACGTACATTGGTTTCTAAAAGAAAACCCGCAGTTTGAACTGACCGATATCTCGGGAGAACTCTGCTCGGAGCTAAAGGAAGGCGTGACAGAAAAAGGATGTATCCAGCTCCTTCCGGGCGTACATAAGAGTGACGGATTTTTCATTGCCCGGCTTGTGAAAAGAACATAACGCGGGGATAATTACTGAATCGGTTTGGCTTAAAGTATATCAGCCCGGCGGATCGGCGCTGGGATCAGCACAAAGATATATACAGGAAAGATAAGGGATAGGCAGGGAATGAAGAAAGATATCCGGGCATATGAATATGATGAATTGAAAAAAGAGGTACAATCTCTTGGTGAGAAACCATTTCGGGCAGGGCAGATCTATGATTGGCTTCACGTGAAATTGGCAGACGATTTTGACGAGATGTCCAATCTCTCCAAGGCTTTGAGGGAACGGCTGGCGCAGGAGTATGAGATTCTTCCTGTGTGCATGGCAGAGAGGCAGGAGTCGAAACTGGACGGTACGAATAAGTTCTTGTTCCGCCTGTACGACGGTAACATGGTGGAGAGTGTACTCATGCGTTATAAACATGGTAATTCCGTGTGCATTTCCTCACAGGCAGGATGCAGGATGGGGTGTGTGTTCTGCGCGTCCACCATCGGCGGGTTAAAGAGAAACCTCTCTGCGTCCGAGATGCTGGGGCAGATCTATCAGATACAGAAGATCACGGGGCAGAGGGTATCTAACGTAGTTATTATGGGAACGGGAGAACCTCTCGATAACTATGAGAATTTTATAAAATTCATTCGCATTTTGACGGACGGGCACGGGCTGAATATCAGTCAGAGAAATGTAACGGTATCTACCTGCGGTATTGTGCCGAAGATGCTTGCGCTGGCGGACGAGGGCCTGCAGATTACGCTTGCTCTGTCGCTCCACGGATCAACGCAGGAAAAGCGCAGGAAGCTGATGCCTGTGGCGAATAAATTTGACTTGTCGGAAGTGCTTGCAGCCTGCGATACCTATTTTCAAAAGACGGGGCGCAGGGTGACTTTTGAATATAGTCTTGTTCATGGTGTAAACGATACAGAGGAGGACGCGCGGGAACTGGCTGCGATCTTAAAGCCGCGTAATTGCCATCTAAACCTGATCCCGGTTAATCCGGTGAGGGAGAGGAATTTTGTCAGACCAAGCAGGAAAAATGCCCTGAATTTCAAAAATAACCTTGAAAAAAGCGGAATAAATGTTACTATAAGAAGGGAAATGGGCTCTGATATCGACGGGGCCTGCGGCCAGCTCAGACGCCGCTATTCAGAAGAAAGTCTGACGGCAAAGGAGATGTAAGGAGACGGAATATGAAGACATTTTCAATTACAGATGTGGGAATGGTACGGCAAGTGAATCAGGATTATGTCTATACGACAGACAGACCTCTTGGGATCCTTCACAATCTCTTTGTGGTAGCTGACGGCATGGGCGGACATCAGGCAGGCGATTACGCTTCAAAATATACGGTGGAAGTACTTAAAAGAGAACTGGATATGAGCGAAGGCGAGGATGTGGAAAAGTGCCTGATATCAGCAATCAAGACAGCCAATCAGGAGATCATCAGGGAAGCTGCCCGCGATGAGCACCTGAAGGGCATGGGAACTACGGTGGTGGCAGCTACGATCATGAATCAGATGATGTATTTTGCCAATGTGGGAGACAGCCGCCTCTATCTGATCAATCAGGGAATCCAGCAGCTTACTAAGGATCATTCCCTTGTGGAAGAGATGGTAAGGCTGGGAGGTATTAAGCCGGAGGAAGCAAAACACCATCCAGATAAGAATATCATTACGAGGGCGATCGGCGCGAAAGCGGATGTGGACGTCGACTTTTACGAGCACCGTCTGAAACGGGGAGACATCGTACTGATGTGTACAGACGGCCTGAGCAATATGGTGGAGGATGAAGAGCTTTTCCATATCGTGCAGGGAGGCAGGGATATTGTGGAAGCAGGGCAGGCTCTCGTAAATGCCGCAAAAGAAAACGGTGGTACGGATAATATAGGGATTGTCCTTATAGAACCGTTCGCAGACGAGGTGAGTGTATTATGATTAAAGAAGGAGTTGTATTAGGAAAACGCTATGAGATACTGGGCCGTGTCGGTTCTGGCGGGATGGCGGATGTTTATAAGGGCAAGGACCATAAGCTGAACCGGTATGTGGCGATCAAAGTGCTGAAAAGTGATTACCGCACGGACGAGGTGTTCATCAAGAAGTTTTTGAGCGAGGCGCAGGCGGCAGCCGGTCTGATGCACCCTAATGTGGTTAATGTCTATGACGTAGGGCAGGACAGGGGACTGTACTATATGGTCATGGAATTGGTGGAAGGAATCACGCTGAAGGATTATATTGAGAAGAAAGGGAAACTTTCGGCGAAGGAGACGATCAGCATCTCGATTCAGATGGTGACCGGGCTTCAGGCAGCTCATAACCAGCATATCATACACCGGGATATTAAACCGCAGAATATCATTATATCAAAAGATGGAAAAGTAAAGGTTACGGACTTCGGCATTGCCCGTGCGACGACGTCCACCCAGACGATCAGTACAAGTGTCATGGGCTCTGTTCACTATACCTCACCGGAACAGGCAAGGGGCGGGGTGGTTGACCAGAAAAGTGACATCTATTCCATTGGTATTACCATGTACGAGATGATCACGGGACATGTTCCCTTTGACGGGGATTCCACCGTGACGGTAGCGCTCAAGCATCTTCAGGAGGAAATTGAGTCTCCGGCGGTGGAAGTGCCGGATATCCCATACAGTTTAGAATGTATTATCATGAAATGTACCCAGAAGAATCCGGGGCTGCGCTATCACGATTGCGCTTCCCTTATTCTGGATCTGAAGCGATCTCTCGTAGAGCCTGACGGAGAATTTGTTGTTCTTGGAGCTGCGTCAGGAGGAGATGCGGACCGTACAATGGTCATGTCCACGGAAGAACTGGAACAGGTGCAGAGACGCTCTTACAGGCGCGACGATGATGACGAAGATGATGATGAAGATTATGACAATGACGAAGATGATGACGATTACGATTACGACAGAAGGAGACGTCCTTCGGAGCGCAGGGGAAAGAAGAACAATGTAAATCCCGATACAAAGAGGATCATGCGTATCCTTATGATCGTTGCGGGTGTGGTCATCGCCCTGCTGGTGCTGTTTCTTGTGGCGAACGCGACGGGATTCTTCAGCGGACCGGGTCTGAGCACGGGCACGGAGGAGACCGTAGAGGTGCCGGATGTGCGCGGTATGACCTATGAGGAAGCGCAGGCGGAGTTAAAGAAACATGACCTCGGAATCAGGAGAGCAGACGAGGAAGAGCCTTCCAACGAGTATGCGAAAGGGGAAGTCAAAAGCCAAGATCCCGGCGCGGATGAGAAAGTGAAGAAAAACACGACTGTCACAGTTGTGATCAGCAGTGGTGAAGAAGCGAAGAAAGTCGCAGTGCCGGATGTGATCAACAGAAGCGAATCTGAGGCAGAGGATATACTTCAGGACGCAGGGCTTAAAGTTACCCATGGAGAGGCACAGTACAGTGACAATGTGGCGTCGGGAAATGTCATTTCCACGGATCCAGAACCGGGAACTGAGGTAGATGAAGGCTCCAGCGTACAGATCATTGTGAGCCTTGGGAAAGAGAAGGTAAAGGTGCCGAATCTGCTTGATAAGAGCCAGTCGGACGCAGAGTCCGCCCTGTCGGCGCTTGGACTGTATGGAAGCGTCAGCGAGGAGTACAGCGATAAAGCGGCTGGAACAGTTATATCCCAGAGCCCGGATGCGGGGAGAGAAGTGGATAAGGGAACGACCGTCAGCTATGTCGTGAGCCTTGGACCGAGGACGCAGCTTGTAACGATCCCATCAGATGTGATCGGCGCGACAGAGAGCGCAGGAAAGAAACTGCTTCAAGAGGCGGGTCTTACAGCAGTATATGTTGAAGAAGAGTTCAGTAATTATCCTGCCGGGACGATCAGCCGTGTAAGCCCGTCTGCTGGATCTAAAGTAGAAAAGGGAAGTCAGGTACAGTACTGGATCAGTATCGGTCCGGAGTCGACGGGCGGCGGTTCGGAGAACAATTCCGGCGGCAACGGTCAGGCGGAGACAGATGAATAACTGTTTGGTTTTCGGACACAGAGCAGAATGAGTAAAAATGTATGCAGGGTAAAATCGTAAAAGGAATTGCCGGATTCTACTATGTTCACGTGGTAGAATCCGGTGTTTATGAGTGTAAGGCAAAGGGGATTTTCCGTAAGGACGGCGTGAAGCCTCTGGTGGGAGACGATGTGGAGATCGAGATCACTCACGAAAAAGATATGGAAGGAAACATCATACGCATCCTTCCTCGAAAAAATGAGTTGATCCGCCCGGCGGTGGCGAATATCGACCAAGCGCTGGTCGTCTTCGCGGTCACAAAACCGAGGCCTCATTTTAATCTGCTCGACAGATTTCTTGTAATGATGGAGAGTAGGCATATCCCCGCTGTGCTTTGTTTTAATAAGACGGATATCGCTAGGGACAAGGAGATTGCCGGGTTAAAAGATATCTATTCGGCGTGCGGGTATCCTACTGTGTTTACAAGCGCGAAAGAGGAAGACAATATAGGGGAACTTAAAAAAGTTTTGAGGGGCAAGACAACAGCCATCGCAGGCCCGTCTGGAGTGGGGAAATCTTCTCTTATCAATCTGCTTCAGTCTGAAGTAAAGATGGAGACAGGGAACATCAGCGCCAAGATCGGCAGGGGGAAACACACGACGCGGCATTCCGAACTCATCGTGCTGGGAGAGGATTCATATATTATGGACACGCCGGGATTTAGTTCCCTCTATGTCAGCGATCTGGAGAAAGAAGAACTGAAATATTGTTTCCCAGAGTTTGCGCCTTTCGAGGGACAGTGTAGATTCAGCGGCTGCGGGCACATCCATGAGCCGGGCTGCGCGGTAAAGAACGCTGTTGAGGAGGGGGAAATACACCGGATGAGATATGAGAACTATGTTGTGATATACGGTGAATTACAGGAGAGAAAGAGGTACTAGATGAAAAAAAATATTTTGGCGCCGTCCATACTGTCAGCGGATTTTAAAATTTTGGGAGAACAGTTAAAGCAGACAGAAGAGGCGGGCGCACAGTACATTCATTTTGATGTAATGGACGGGATCTTTGTTCCAAGCATTTCTTTTGGCATGCCTGTACTGGCTTCCGTAAAAGGAGCGACAGAGCAATTGCTCGACGTTCATCTTATGGTGACCGAGCCTGCGCGGTATGTGAAAGAGTTTGCTGTCTGCGGCGCTGATATTATCACAGTGCATCTCGAAGCCTGTGAAGATCTTGCGGAAACGATTGATAAGATCCACAGCTGTGGGGGGAGAGCAGGCGTTTCCATCAAGCCGGGCACCCCGGTAGAGGCGCTGATTCCCTGCCTTGAACAGGCAGACATGTTCCTAATCATGAGCGTGGAGCCGGGGTTTGGCGGGCAGGCTTTTATGCCGGAAGCGCTAAAGCGTATCAGACATTTAAGAAGGATGCTTGAAGAGCGGGGGCTTGACAAAGATATCGAGGTGGACGGCGGCATTTACCACTCTAATGTGGCTGAAGTGCTGGAAGCCGGAGCCAATGTCATCGTATCCGGGTCAGGCGTATACAAAGGCGATATCAGGGAAAACACGGCAGGATTTATGGAGATATTGAGAAAGTATGAGTAAACGTACAGTGATCGTGAGCGGCGGAATGGTTGAGAAGGATTTCGCGCTCCCCATATTAAAAAGTGAAGATACGGAATTTATAATCGGAGTGGACAGTGGTCTAAAATTCCTGTATGACAATGAGATCAAACCAGATTATATTGTGGGGGATTTTGACAGTGCGCCCCGTTCGCTCGTCAGTTATTATCGGGAAGAATTAAATGTGCCGGTCAGGGAGTTTAACCCTGTAAAAGATGCGTCGGACACGGAGATCGCCCTGAGACTGTGTATCGGGCTGAACCGGAAAGAAATCTGGATCTTGGGCGCTACGGGCAACCGTATCGATCATATGTGGGCGAACGTACAGTGCCTGCAGATCGCGCTGGATGCAGGCGCGGATGCCCGCATCGTGGACAGTCATAATCAGATTAGGCTTCTGGATAAAGGGATCACGCTGAAACGGGAGGAAGCGTTCGGGAAGTATTTCTCTTTATTCCCGCTGGAGCTGCCCGTGGATGACTTAAGCATTACCGGGGCGAAGTATCCTCTGAAAGATCATTTTATGAAACCGGACGACAGTCTCTGTGTGAGCAATGAATTTGCAGAAGATGAGGTAGACATCTCGTTTGCGTTTGGGAAAGTGATCCTGATGGAGACAAGAGATTAGGAATGAAGGAGCAGATAAATGAAATTAGGAATCGTAGGATTACCAAATGTTGGAAAAAGTACACTGTTTAATTCACTGACAAAGGCGGGAGCAGAATCGGCAAATTATCCGTTCTGTACCATTGACCCAAACGTAGGCGTGGTAACGGTGCCGGATAAAAGATTGGATGTGCTGGGAGAGATGTACCACACAAAGAAGATTATCCCGGCTGCGATTGAGTTTGTGGATATTGCGGGACTTGTGAAAGGCGCTTCAAAGGGAGAGGGGCTAGGTAACCAGTTCCTTGCCAATATCCGTGAAGTGGACGCCATTGTACATGTGGTGAGATGCTTTGAGAACAGCAATATTGTACATGTGGACGGAAGCATCGATCCGCTGCGCGACATTGAGACGATCAATCTGGAGCTGATTTTCTCTGATCTGGAGATTCTGGAGAGAAGGATCGCCAAGACGGTGAAGCTGTCCCGCAACGATAAGACAGCGGCGAAAGAATTGGATCTTTTAAACCGTGTAAAGGCACATCTTGAGGATAACAAGATGGCAAAGAGTTTTGTCACAGACGATGAGGACGAGCAGGTATGGCTGGATGGGTACAATCTGCTGACTGCAAAGCCGGTGATCTTTGCGGCAAATGTCTCCGAGGATGATCTGGCAGACGACGGAGCTTCCAATGATGGCGTCAAAGCGGTGAGAGAATATGCGGCGCAGGAGAATTGTGAAGTGTTCGTTGTATGTGCGGAGATCGAAGAAGAGATCGCACAACTCGATGATGATGAGAAGAAAATGTTCTTAGATGATCTGGGACTTGAAGAGTCCGGCCTTGAGAAACTGATCAAAGCAAGTTATCATCTGCTCGGGCTTATCAGTTACCTGACGGCAGGTGAGCCGGAGGTGCGCGCGTGGACGATCAAAAAAGGCACAAAGGCTCCGCAGGCGGCAGGAAAGATCCATACCGATTTTGAGCGGGGATTCATCCGCGCGGAGGTGGTCGGTTATGACGACCTGATGGCGTGCGGTTCCCATACAGCGGCAAAAGAAAAAGGACTCGTTCGCCTGGAAGGAAAAGATTACATCGTTCAGGACGGAGACATTATGCTGTTTAGGTTTAACGTGTAGCAACAGTTCAGCCATGTGCCTGCATGTGAGCAGGGAGCGTGCTCGCACGTTCCAGCGAACATAAAGGCACATGAGGTGAGCGCCAGAACATGAGTAAAACAGCGGCGAAGCCGCAGTAAGCACGGTAG
>NHCFR00700__coassemble_925_pt1 | contig 57991 bp, 51 predicted proteins | sample NHCFR00700__metabat2_low_PE_003 | metagenome-assembled genome bin NHCFR00700 | reverse complement strand
TCCATCGATCGTAATGAAGACCGTACGGGATCAAAAGGAGGATTCCGGCAGGAATGTCGGCTCTCTCATTTGTGGCGTTACTACGTAACAGAAAGAAGGAGGAAAATCCATGAGAAGAAATGAACTGGAACTATTCGTATTCTGCCGGACCCAAGAGTAGTCCGGACAAATTGTTCCAAAATGATACCGAAATACGACCAAACAGCGTTTTTTACCCTTAGGTGGGATAATCCCTGCCCAATGATATCTGAGGTCAAAAAAGCCCAATTAGATGAGCGAAAAATACGAAAAATGATACCGAAACGCGACCATATTTTGCTGTCCTGAATCCGGCACCGGCGGGACAGCAGAAAGGAGGAATGTCTGTGCCGAGAATGAGCAAGAAAAGAAAACAGGAATTGTCCTTTTTTCTCAATGAAAGAGGACGGGTCACACACAATGAGACCTGCCGGAAATGCATCAGGGACTGTAAGCAGAGTTTCCGGGCAGATGTGCTTTGCTGTCCGTGTTATGTGTCCAAGCGGAGCTATCGGCGGAAGATCAGACAGCAGCAGAAGAATGAACAAGATGAATAGGATGATGACAGAGTACATGACGGATCAGACCCGGATTCCGGCCTTTCTCCCTTATCCGCGATTCCTGTTGAAGATAGAGCTGACGAATACCGCCAGAGTCCTATATGCCATGCTGCTGGATCGGGCGAAGCTCTCCCGGAGGAATGGATGGAAGGATGAGAAAGGGCAGATTTATCTGATCTATCCTATATCCAACATGGCGAAGGATCTGGGAAAGAGTCAGACGACCATCAAGAAAGCTATGCGGGAACTGGAGGACGCTGGACTGGTGGAAAAGAAGCGGCAGGGATTCTGTATGCCGAATATCCTTTACGTCAAAATACCGCAGGAGGAGAAAACCTGCCTGTCCGGAGAGAAAGAAAAAGAGCCATCCGGAGAGACGGAAATCTGTCGTTCAGATGGGAAGAAAAGTGTCGTTCAGAGGGTAAGAAATATGCCCGCTAATCAAAGGAATGATAGTCAAAAGATACAGAGTCAGATAAATGGAGAGAGGAAGTCACGCTCTGTTTATGGAAAATATCAAAACGTATATTTATCGGAATCCGAGTACAGGGAGCTTCAACAGGAGATACCGGGAGTGGATCGTCTGATCGAGGAATTATCCGGTTATATGAAATCTACAGGAAAATCCTATGCTGATCATGCCGCTACTCTGCGAAGATGGGCGGAACGTTCCGCTCCTGCAGGAAGGATTCCGGATTATACATGCAGTGAGGAGGAAAGTCTGTGAAAGAAATTGTAGAAGAAACATTAAAGAAACTGACAACATCTGCAGAGAAAGCAGAGGAAGATTATATCGGGGAAGATGGTCTGCTTTACTGCGGGAAATGTCATATGCCGAAGGAAGCTTATTTTGATCAGGAGCTGGCGCAAAGGTTCGGGATGAAAACCCATCCGAAGGAATGTGACTGCCAGAGGAAAGTGCGGGAACAGGCGGAAGTGCTCCGGGAGCAGTCCCGGCATGAAGAAACTGTAAGGGACTTAAAGGAGCGATGTTTTTCAGAGAAAGCCATGCAGGAGTGGAACTTTAAAAGGAATCACGGGGAGGCAAAGAATACGGAGACCGCCCGGTTCTATGTAAAACATTGGGAGGAAATGAAGCGTGATAATATCGGTCTCCTCTTTTGGGGAGCGGTAGGGACAGGGAAAAGCTTTCTGGCCGGATGCATTGCCAATGCGCTGCTGGAACAGGAAATCCCGGTCCGCATGACGAATTTTGCGGAAGTCTTAAACAATCTGTCCTCTAATTTTTCGGAAAAGAACGCAGATTCCCGCTTCTCATTCAGGATGATTTCGGGATGGAACGGGGCACGGAATATGGACTGGAACAGATCTATGCAGTGATCGACGGCAGATATCGGAGCGGAAAGCCGCTGATCGTGACGACCAATCTGACACTGAATGAGCTGAACAATCCTCGGGATACGGCTCATGCGCGAATTTATGACCGACTGAAAGAAATGTGTGTCCCGGTAAAATTTTCCGGGGAGAGCCGGAGGCGTGTGACCGCACAGGAAAAACTGAACCGGCTGAAAGAACAGATGAAGGGGAGGTGATGTGAATTGAGACAGACAAAAGAAAGAGAGAGTAATCTCCGTCTGGCGGTGGATATTGACGGCTTGGCCGCCCTGCTTTCCTGCGGCCAGATGACAGCCAGAAAGATCGGTGAAGACGCAGGGGCAAGAATCGTCATCGGACGCCGGGTGCTGTATTCGGTACAGAAGGTGGAAAAGTATCTGGAAGCCATTGCGGAATAAGGAGGAAATGTGTGCGTGAGAGTGGTTTTGTGATATACTTTGGATAGACAGGACAAGACCATTCTCAGAACAGACGGAGGTGGAAGCGAACGTACAGAAAGGAATGGTTTTGTGGCTAGAAAAGATAATAGAGGAAGAAATCTGAGGACCGGCGAATCCCAACGGAAAGACGGACTCTACATGTACCGGTACAAGGATGAACGGACCGGAAGGCGTCTGGCTGTCTATTCCCCGGATCTGGCGGAGCTTCGGAAAAAGGAAAAGGAGATCAACAAAGATATGGATGAGGGGATTCTGACCGATACCGAGTTCAGGAGTATGACCCTCAATGATTTGTTTCAGATCCATCTGGATACCACCAAGCTGGCGGAGAGTACAAAGAAGAATTACTGCCGGATGTGGGACAGTCTGGTAAAAGATGATCTGGGGCAGATGAAAGTGGTCCAAGTGAGACCATCCCACGTCCGCCTGTTTTATTCCAAGCTGAGCAAACAGAAGTATGCTCATAATACGATCAAATACATTCACAACATGATCCATCCTAGCTTTGAGATTGCCGTTGAGGATGATATTATCCGCAAGAATCCGGCGAAAAAGGCATTGGGAGATTATGGGGAACCGGAGAAGAAACGGACGGCGCTGACACTGGATCAGCAGAGAAAGCTTCTGGCTTTTGTCAGAGATCATGAGAACTTTGCGGTTCATTTGCCTATGCTGCAGATTATGATCGGTACCGGGCTCCGATGCGGAGAATTGATCGGGCTGACATGGAAAGACGTGGACATGAAAAAACGGACGGTTTCCGTGGATCACCAGCTGACCTATAAAAACTACGGGGACGGCTGTAATTTCCATAAGACTTTACCGAAGACTCAGGCCGGAGTCCGTGTGATCCCTATGAGCAAGATGGTGGGAAAAGCCTTTGAGACTCAGCGACGGCTGAATTTCCAGCTTGGAATCCCCCGGGATGTTGAGATTGACGGCCTTTCGGATTTCATTTTCATGAGCAGAAGCGGACGTCCCATGATGCCAAGCTCCGTCAATTTCATCCTGCGGGATATTGTAAAGACATACAATGAGCAGGAAAGGGAACGGGCGAAGCGGGAAAAAAGAAAGCCGGAGGAGATACCTCATATTTCCGCTCACATCTTGAGGCATACCGCATGTACCCGTATGGCCGAGACAGATCTGGATATCAAGGTGGTCCAGTATGTGATGGGACACGCTAATATCAGTGTGACGATGGATGTTTACAATCACGTTACGGATCGGGAAAGGATCGAGAGGGAGATTGCCAAACTGGATGAGGTTCAGGTTATGTGAAAGGTCCGCCATGGACCTCATGAACTACGTTCATTCGGTCACGGCTGTCGCCGTATAAGTCCCAAACCGAGCATGATTTTCCGTGAGCGAGCTCCTGAAAATCAACTCAATTTCGTCCCTGCATGGCTCGTAGCTTGCGTGAAAATGGTGTAGAAATGGTGTAAAAATGGTGTAGTAAGCCATTTTTCGGAAGAACTGAAAATTTGAAAACCCAAAGAAAGCTCGTAAAATCAAGCGTTTTTCAGGCTTTCTAAAAAAATCTTAAAAAAATTAGCACTCACCTCTTGACATGGCTAACAACTATTGCTATATTACTAATAGAACAAGAAATCAATAAATGGCAATAGGAGGGAATAGCCATGAATATCAATAAATTTACGCAAAATTCATTGCAGGCTGTTCAAAACTGCGAGAAGATTGCCGCGGATAACGGCAATCAGGAACTAGCGCAGGAGCACTTGCTCTATGCCCTGCTAGTGCAGGATGACAGCCTTATTTTAAAATTACTTGAGAAAATGAGTATCCAAGGTCAGCTTTTCATCAATCGTGTGGAGCAGGCCATAGGAAAGCGGCCTAAAGTACAGGGTGGACAACCTTATGTCGGACAGGGACTAAACAACGCACTTATCCACGCGGAGGATGAGGCCAAGCAGATGAGCGACGAGTATGTGTCCGTTGAGCATCTGTTTTTATCCTTGTTAAAATATGCTTCTAAAGAGATGAAGGAGATTTTCCGGGAATTCGGCGTCAGCCGTGAAGGGTTTCTCCACGCCCTTTCCACCGTCCGCGGGAACCAGCGGGTGACCAGCGACAATCCGGAGGCTACTTACGATACGCTGAATAAATACGGGCAGGATCTGGTGGAGCGGGCAAGAGATCAGAAACTGGATCCTGTTATTGGTCGTGACGAGGAGATTCGAAATGTAATCCGCATCCTCTCCCGTAAGACGAAAAATAACCCGGTTCTTATCGGCGAACCGGGAGTCGGGAAGACAGCGGTCGTTGAGGGACTTGCACAGAGGATCGTCAGCGGAGATGTGCCGGAGGGCTTGAAAGAAAAGACGATCTTCTCCCTTGACATGGGGGCGCTTGTGGCGGGTGCAAAATACCGCGGCGAGTTTGAGGAACGTCTGAAAGCAGTCCTTGAGGAAGTGAAGAACAGCGACGGAAGGATCATTTTATTTATCGATGAGCTGCATACCATTGTGGGTGCAGGCAAGACCGACGGCGCCATGGATGCGGGCAACATGTTAAAGCCCATGCTGGCGAGGGGCGAACTGCACTGTATCGGCGCGACGACTCTGGATGAGTACCGTCAGTATATTGAGAAAGACGCGGCGCTGGAGCGGCGTTTTCAGCCTGTCATGGTAGATGAGCCGGCCGTGGAGGATGCCATCTCTATTTTGAGAGGTCTAAAAGAAAGATATGAAGTATTTCACGGAGTAAAGATCACGGACAGTGCTCTTGTTGCCGCGGCAACCTTGTCCCACCGTTATATCTCGGACCGGTTCCTTCCGGACAAGGCAATCGATCTGGTGGATGAAGCATGCGCCCTTATAAAGACGGAGCTGGACTCCATGCCGACAGAACTTGACGAACTGAGGCGGCGTGTGATGCAGCTTGAGATCGAGGAAGAGGCGCTGAAGAAAGAGGAAGACCGCTTAAGCAGGGAACGTCTGGAACATCTTCAGGAAGAGCTTGCGGGATTGAAGGAAGAATATGCAGGCAAGAAGGTGCAGTGGGAGAATGAGAAAACATCTGTGGAACGCGTCCAGAGGATCAGGGAGCAGATCGAGCAAGTCAACAAGGACATCCAGAAGGCGCAGAGAGAATATGATCTGAACAAAGCGGCGGAGCTCCAGTACGGACGTCTGCCACAGCTCCAGAAACAGCTTGAGGATGAGGAGGAGAAGGTGAAGGCAAAAGACCTGTCTCTTGTTCATGAGGCTGTGACGGACGAGGAGATCGCCCGCATTGTGTCCCGCTGGACAGGAATTCCGGTGGCAAAGCTAAATGAGAGCGAGAGGAACAAGACGCTTCATCTTGCCGACGAATTGCACAAAAGAGTGGTTGGACAGGACGAGGGAGTTGAGCTTGTGACCGAGGCGATCATCCGCTCCAAAGCGGGGATCAAGGATCCGTCAAAACCAATCGGTTCTTTCCTGTTCTTAGGGCCGACAGGCGTTGGAAAAACAGAGCTTGCTAAGGCGCTTGCCCAAAACCTGTTTGACGATGAGAATAATATGGTCCGCATCGATATGAGCGAGTATATGGAGAAATATTCCGTCTCACGGCTCATCGGAGCGCCTCCGGGATACGTGGGGTACGATGAGGGCGGACAGCTCACCGAGGCAGTCAGAAGAAAACCGTATTCGGTCGTGTTGTTTGATGAGATCGAGAAGGCGCACCCAGATGTGTTCAATGTACTTCTTCAGGTATTGGACGACGGGCGGATCACAGACTCGCAGGGACGCACTGTGGATTTTAAGAACACCATCCTAATTATGACGTCTAACATCGGCGCAAGTTACCTTTTGGAAGGAATCCGGGATGATGGTTCCATCGATGAGAAATGCCAGGAAATGACCATGAATGACTTGCGGGCACATTTCAGGCCAGAGTTCTTAAACAGGCTTGATGAAATAATCATGTTTAAACCATTGACGAAACAGAATATCCGTGCAATTATTGATTTATTGGCAGAGGATGTGAATATCCGGCTTGAGGAGAAAGAACTCCGGATTGAGCTGACTGAGGCGGCTAAAGATTTTGTCGTGGACGGAGGGTATGACCCGATGTACGGCGCAAGGCCGCTGAAACGTTATCTGCAGAAAAATGTAGAGACGCTGGCAGCTGGGCTGATCCTTACCGGAAACGTGAGCAGGGGAGATACGATTCTGATCGATGTGAAGGATGGAAAGCTGACGGCGGACGCGAAAGGGCAGATAGCTGTGGCTGAATAAGTGGCTATGACAGATTCATTTGTCCGGACGGGTGAAAGGGCGGAAACACGGAATGTCTCAGATCATCTTTCACATAGATGTGAACTCGGCGTACCTTAGCTGGACGGCGGTGGAACAACTGAAAAACGGCGCCAAGGTGGATCTGCGCGAGATACCGGCGATCATCGGCGGGGATCAGAAGTCCCGGCACGGTGTGGTGCTCGCAAAATCCCCTGCGGCGAAACGATATGGCATCCGCACGGGAGAACCCGTTGCGAATGCCTTTCGTAAGTGTCCGAATCTTGCCATGTATCCCCCAGACCACAGGATGTATCGTGAGAAGAGCCGGATGCTCATGGAATATCTCCGGACATATACGGAAGAGATCGAACAGGTCAGCGTAGATGAGTGCTATATGGATTTTACGCCCATTGCGGATCGTTACTACTCCCCGGTTGACGGGGCGGCAGAGATTAAGGACGGCGTTAAGGAGCGGTTCGGTTTTACGGTAAATATCGGCATCTCTACCAATAAGCTGCTGGCGAAGATGGCGTCGGATTTCCAGAAACCGGATCGGATCCACACTCTTTTCCCCGAGGAGATCCAAGTGAAAATGTGGCCGCTGCCCATCGGGGATCTGTATATGGCGGGGCATTCCAGCGTGGAGGTGCTGAAGAAGCTGGAAATCAATACGATAGGAGATTTGGCGCAGGCAGATCCAAAACTCATCACGCTTCATCTCAAAAGCCATGGCAGGGTGCTCTGGGAGTTTGCTAACGGTCATGGGACAGACATTGTGCAGTCGCAACCTGAAGAAGCGAAAGGGATAGGGAATTCTACAACACTTCGGGAGGATGCCAAGACAATAGAGGAAGTGAGCCCGGTGTTCGAAGAACTGGCGCAGAGCGTGGGGCGCAGACTTAAGAAAGCGGGGAAAAAGGCAGGGATGGTGAGTATGGAGATTAAGTATTATGACTTTCGCACCTTATCCCATCAGACGCAGCTTGAGAAGCCGACCAATGATCCGAAAATACTGAAGGAGACAGCATGCAGTCTTTTCCTTGAGGTGTGGAACGGAGCGCCCGTCCGGCTGCTGGGCATCCGTACATCCAAGCTGTCGGATGAATCAGAGCCGGAACAGATCACGCTCTTTGAATGGGAACCGCCGAAAGAGCCAGACGAAAAGCATAAGAAATTAAAGAGGGCAATGGACGAGCTGAACGCGCGATTCGGAGACGGGGCTGTAGTTAAGGCGAGCATGATGCCAAAGCAGGGGAATACCAGTCAGAAGAAAGGCTTAGGACAGAGAAACGGTTCGAGGGGAGAAAAGAATGATGAAAGAGAAGAATTATAATCTGGAGCTGGTGAGGGTTATTTCCTTTATTTTAGTTATTGTTATTCATGTGACTAATTACTTTTGCCGTGCGTACGGAAGGATCCCGCAGGGGGAGTATCTGTTTTCCCTTGCGCTGGACACAGTGGCGAGGCTGAGCGTACCGTGCTTCTTCATGATATCGGGAGCACTGCTTCTCGGAAGGGAAGAGCCCATGCAAAAGCATGGGAAAAGGCTGCGCCGCTTTCTTCTCGTACTGGTTGTGTGGAGCGCGGTATATTATTTCTGGAACGTATGGTATATGGGGACAGAGTATGATCTGACGCATATTTTATATGAGCCGACCGAGGCACATCTCTGGTATCTGTACGCCATGGTTCCAATTTACCTGACGCTGCCGTTTTTTCAGGTGATGTGCAGGGGGATGAGCGTGAGGCTGGAAAAAGTATTCCTCATTGTGACGACGGCTGCAGTGGTCTTAAATTATCTGATGTGGCTTCTGGGACAGGAGGCGTACTATGATCTTCCGATTGTGGGAGACCGCATCTATGCCTATTATGTATTTCTAGGATATTATGTGTACAAGTACAGAAGGCATATCCGGATCAGTCAGAGAACGGCAGTCATTGTCTGCTTGTTCAGTATGGCGGTTTCTTTCGGGATCACTCTGGGGGTTACAGTGGTGCAGAATGATCATTATGAAGGAGCCTTTACTTATGCAAGTCCTTTTGTAGCTCTTGCGGCAGCGGCTTTTTTTCTGTTTATGCTCCGCGTGGACAGTTGCCGCATACAGCCCAGCGAGCGGACCAAAAAAGTGATTGATCTGCTCTGCGGGTGTTCGTTCGGGATTTATCTGATTCACATCCTATTTTTAGACAACTATAAGAAGTATATGAAAGCATGGGATCTGTCCGCGTGGATTGCAGTCCCGGCACTGACTGTCGGGCTGGCCGCCGTATCCTTTGCGTGCGTGTGGGTGATGCGCGGGTTCCGGGCGGGGCTGAAGATCACATAGGATTATACGGGATAGAACTTGTGAATTATATTATTACAACAGGTTTCATAATAATATCGCAAAAATTCTTTAGAATATCTTTATTTTCTTATATCGGCCTCCTTTAGAATTACAGGATATCCTGTATTCAATGAAAGGGGGCTGTATTTTCATGACAATCCAAGAACTTACCGATTATTTTTTACAATACGGCGCTTTTTTCATCTATCTGATCGTTCTGCTGGAATACCTAAATTTTCCGGGATTCCCGGCGGGAGTTATCATGCCTTTGGCAGGCATCTGGGCGGCGAGAGGTGAGATTAGTTTTCCGGTGGTGATGCTGCTGACGGTGGCGGCAGGACTGACAGGGAGCTGGGCGCTCTATCTGCTGGGACGGTTCGGCGGAAGCAAGGTGATGGGGGTTTACTTTAAAAAGTTCCCAAAGCACCAGCCTGTGATCGAGGAAAAGATGGAGTTCCTAAGGAAGAGAGGAAGCATAGGGGTGTTTGTTAGCAAGCTTCTTCCCATGGTGCGGACACTCATTTCTATTCCGGCGGGTATGGTGAAGATGGATTTCGCAAAGTATACAGTGAGTTCTGTATGCGGAATTTTTCTTTGGAATCTAGCGTTTGTCGGAGCGGGATATTTCTTCGGCGAGGCTGCAGTGAATTTTTTTGCTTAACATATCACAAAGGGGGATCGCTTCAATGAAGATCGCAATGCTAACGAATAATTACAGGCCTTTTGTGGGAGGCGTGCCGGTGTCTGTGGAGAGGCAGGCACAGGAACTGGTTAAACTTGGGCATGAGGTGACAGTTTTTGCTCCTATATACGGGGATACAAAGGAAGAAAGACAGGATGTCATCCGGGCAGATGCGGATGCGCCGGAACGGGTCGTGCGCTATCGGACAAGGAGAAAGAAGATGGGAAACGGCATGGTATATCCAGCAGTGTTTCCCACAGAGATCATGCGGGTATTTGCAAATGAGATATTTGATGTGATTCATGTGCATCATCCCATGTTTGCAGGACCGCTTGGCGTAAGGCTTGGTAAGAAATACAATGTTCCGGTCATCTTTACCTGTCATACCCGCTATGAAGATTATCTGCACTATATCCCGGCTCTTAAGACAGATGAGCACAGCCCGGCATATAAGAGGAAAGCAGTCAGATGGATACAGGAAAAAGTGGTTCCGGCTTATATCAGATGGTTCTCAAATCAATGCGATCTTGTGCTGGCTCCGTCGGCAGGCATGAGGCAGATCCTAAGAGGATATGGAATGGCAAGCAGATCTGCAGTATTTCCCACTGGGCTGGAGGATGAGTTTTTCAAGAGGAATGATATTCGGGCGGCAGAGATACGCAGGGAATATGGTAAGGGGAAAAGGCATCTTCTTGTTACTGTGTCCCGATTGGAACGGGAAAAGAACTATGGGTTCCTGCTCAGGGGGATCGCGGATATCCGGCGCAGGGTGGGAGACAGCTTCCATGTGCTCATCATAGGCGATGGGAGTCAGAGGTCAGAGCTGAAGGTCAGAGCGTCTCTTCTCGGGATACAGGATATGGTCACCTTTTTAGGCAATGTTCCCAATGAAGAGGTAAAAGATTACTTAAACGCAGCAGACCTTTTCCTTTTCGCTTCTACATCAGAGACTCAGGGGATTGTTTTGGCAGAGGCGTTTGCAGCCGGGAAACCGGTCGTGGGAGTTCGCGCGGTGGGAACGGATGATATTATTGAAGACGGAGTGAACGGATTTCTTACGGAAGAAGATGAAGAAATGTGGGCATGCCGCGCGGCGGAACTGCTGGAGAGTGAGGATCAGCTTAACAAGATGGGCAGGGCAGCGCTTGCCTCTGCCGAAAATTACCGCGCATCCACACTTGCCATCTATGAGGAGATGCTCTACAATCAATGTGTCGGCCAAAAAAGAACGGCTCTTACAAGGACAACAGTTATTCTGGAGCGGTCTCGGGAAAGAAAGGAAGAGAGGGGTTATGCGGCTGAAAAGGAACAAAGCGAACATCCTGCAATGGTTATTCAATAAATATCTCGCGCTCGTTGATCGGACAGTTATGATCGTATGGCAGGAAGAGAATATATACGGAGACAGCCAAATCTTTGGATTCTGGCATGAAGATAGTTTTTTCATGAATCTTGTCCTTGAAAAACTGGCGCACAAAACTACGCCTGTGGATGTGATCGTGACAGCGGACACAAGAGGAAATTATATTGAGAATATGATCAAGCAATGCGGGGGAAACGCCTTACGGGTTCCTGACGGTTATAAGGCGTATGCCTCACTGAAAAAGATTGTTCAGGATACTTACGAAAAGTCCCGTTCAATCGCTGTTGCTCTGGACGGTCCGTTGGGTCCAAGGCATGAGCCGAAGAAATTGGCATTCTACCTGTCGGAGCACGCGGAGGAAGAATTTGTAGGCATCAGCCTGTCCTATTCTTCCTGCCTGCGTCTTACGCGCAGATGGGATAAATATGTGATCCCGCTTCCGTTTACAACAGTTACCGTGGCGGTGAAAAATTACGGGATCGTGGAGAAAAACGCAGTTCCCGCTCTTCCGGTGAGCGCACAAGCGCCGGACCGGGGCGGAGCATGTAAACAGTCAGAAGAATCATTAAAAGGAGTATTGTAGACATTATGGAGACCAATCATATTTTGATTGTTGAAGATGATAAAGAGATCCGAGAAGGCGTGCAAATCTATCTGCAAAGCCAAGGCTACAAAGTCTTTCAGGCGGCGGACGGCGTGGAAGGGCTGGAGGTACTGGAAAAGGAGGAGATCCATCTGGCCATCGTGGATATCATGATGCCGCGGATGGACGGCATACGCATGACGATGAAACTAAGAGAAAAATATGATTTCCCAGTGATCATGCTGTCCGCAAAGTCCGAGGAGGTGGATAAGATCACAGGGCTTAATATCGGGGCTGACGACTACGTGACAAAGCCATTTACGCCCATGGAACTGATGGCGAGGGTCAATTCTCAGCTTAGGCGTTACCGGAAATTCTTGGAGAAGCTGGCACCCAAGGAGAATGTCCATGTGATCGGCGGGCTGGAAATCAATGAGGAGACGGTAGAAGTGACGATGGACGGCAATCCCGTGAAACTTACGCCCATCGAGTACAAGATCCTTTTGCTTCTGGCGAAGAATCCGGGCAGGGTGTTCTCTGCAGAGGAGATTTATGAGCGGGTGTGGCAGGAGAAAGCGATCAACACGGATACGATTATGGTTCATGTGAGGAATATCCGGGAGAAGATCGAGATTGATACAAAGAATCCGAAATATTTAAAGGTGGTGTGGGGCGTTGGATACAAAATTGAAAAACAACCGTAAAATAGGATCTATCGTTGTCCTTCTCCTTCTTGCTGCCTGCGCTTTCATTATGATGGCGCAGTACGATACCATATCCCGCATCCTCGAGGCGGACAGCGAAAACCAGACCATACAGGAAGAAGTGTTTTTTGCAATGGGCTATGATCTGGCGCAGGGCAATTACCTGCTCTATAATGAGTACGCCAATGTAACTCCTACGTCAGAGGTGATAGAGGAGTACGGGCAGCCCCATTTTGAACTGCTGAGGAAGTACATGGATTACTGTGTGTTCGCTTCGGGAGCATGGGCGGCGGAAGAAACGGAGGAGAGCAGTACAGCCGAGACTTACTCTAACGCGGATGCGGCGGGTGTGGAACGCCTGTCGGATCTGACAGAGGAAAACTATGCGTTCCGCGCGGTGTTTGAATTTACGGAAAGCGGAGAGATCGCCGACGTCCGCGTGGACGGAAGCGAGGTGGAGCCGGGGACGGCATATGACCTCGAGAACTATTATATTGATGCGGCAATGGATGAGGAGGAGGGCGACATCTCGGATATCGCGACGCCGTCCGGGGTGACTGTCATCTACGGGATGACGGAAGACAACCTGAATGCTTATGCTGAAAAGGTAGAGCCCGATATGTCCTATGAGGAATACGGAGTACTCTATACAGGAGCGTACCGGGATACCTTGGAGATGCTGGCGCTCTTAGTTGTCATTGCAGCTCTGCTCCTGCCGCTGTCCAAACGGATGGATATCAGCGGATGGAAGATGTTCCGTGCGCCTTTTGAAATCCTTCTTATCATCTTTTTCTGCTCGGGAATCTTACTGGAGCTTCCGGCAGTCGTCGTATACAATACCATCGAAGGGACATTGATTCCGGGTATGGGGCACGGGATGGAGCTGATGGCAGGGGCATTTAATTTCCTTATGTGGATGTTCGTGTTCGGCGTCATTTTCTGGGGCGTTACTTGTGTGAGAGCTGTATTCCGCATGAAATCCGCCTACTGGAAGGAGCGGACGCTGACTGCGAGACTGATCCGTCACATCCGAAAGAGGGGTGATGAGGATGACGAGACAATGAAAGAGAGGGCAGGGGGGCTTTGGAAGAGATTTAAGACGTTTTTAGACAGACAGTATGACGCGTTGCTGCACATTGATTTCCGGGAGAAGACAAACAGGACAATCTTGAAGATCGTGGCGGTTAATTTCGTGATCCTGTTCATTGTATGTCTCTTCTGGTGGTACGGGACATTTGCGCTGATCGTTTATTCAGCGATCCTTTTCTTCTTCCTGAGGAAATACACGAAGGATCTTCAGGAAAAGTATAAGCTGCTCCTTGGGTCCACGAACCAGCTTGCAGAAGGGCACTTAGACGCGTCTATTGAGGGGGATATCGGACTGTTCAACCCCATACAGGAGGAGCTTAAGAAGATCCAGAAAGGATTTAAGAAAGCGGTGGAGGAAGAGGTGAAGAATGAGCGCATGAAAACCGAGCTTGTGACGAATGTATCCCACGATCTGCGCACGCCTCTGACTGCAATCATCACATACACAGACCTTTTGAAAAATGAGTCCGATGAGGAAAAACGCAGAGAATATATTGAGGTTCTGGAGAAGAAATCTCTCCGCCTGAAGGTGCTCATCGAGGACTTGTTTGAAATCAGCAAAGCCGCAAGTAAAAATGTGGTTATGCACTATATGAAAGTGGATATCGTGGATTTGCTAAAACAGGTTGGGCTGGAGAACGACGGGAAGATCCGAGATGCTCATCTGGATTTCCGCTGGAAGCTGCCAGAAGAGAAAATCGTGATGTCTCTGGACAGCCAGAAGACATATCGTATCTTTGAGAATCTGATCGTAAATATTACGAAATATGCTATGCCCCATACTCGGGTCTATGTTGAAATGGTGGATGGGGAAAATGAGGTTCACATCTCTATGAAAAATATATCCGCCACAGAGCTGGACTTTGACGTAGAGGAGATAACAGACAGATTTGTGAGAGGGGATTCTTCGAGAAACACAGAAGGATCTGGGCTGGGGCTTGCTATTGCCAAGAGCTTCGTGGAATTGCAGCACGGTACATTAAAGATCTCTACCGAGGCGGATCTGTTCAAGGCGGACATTATTCTTCCTAAGCTGGATATCAGGCAGGAGGGAGAATAGCCGGAGATATTATTGTAACTTGCATTTTCAGAAAACACAATATCCGCAGAACTATGATCGCATCGCGGTTTAGGGGCGCTACGCTCTACTTGCCGCTTACGCAACATAGTTCTGCGGATATTGTGTGTTATAGCGAATAGAGTTAAAAATACTCTTGGTTATTTCTCTATATAAAAAGATATACTTTCACTTCAATGGTAACTTACAGCGCCGATGCCGAGCCCACCCGGCCCTACATGGGCGCCGATGCTCATAGTGAGCGGGAAATAGACAAGATCCAGCTCTGGAAATGTCTGTTGTAATTCTAACCGGAATGCTTCGAAGCGTTCCTCTTCCATCAGGGTATTGGCGATTCCAAGTTTAAGACGGTCTTGCTCTTTTAAAGGAGCTAACCGGCCGCTGATGTCGTTTTTAAGCGCATTTAGCATTGTGTGGAAAGCAGATTTCATTCCTCGCGCCTTTGCGTAAGAATCCAGCTTGTCCCCCTGTATGGTGAGTACAGGCTTTAAACGAAGTACTGTGCCGATAGCGGCTGCAGCAGGAGTGATGCGCCCCCCTTTTTTTAAGTATTCTAGTGTGTTTACGGCAATATAGATAGTCGCATCTAAAGATTCCTTCTCAAGGATTTCTTTGATCTCGCCGGCGGTATGGCCTTGACCGGCAAGCGCCTTTGCATCCAGTACAGACATCGCCTGTGTAACAGAGATACGATGGTTATTCACTACGTATACTCTGCCTTTATACGGCTCGTCTTCTGCAAGAATGAGAGCGGTCTGGCAGGTGTTGCTTAGGCCTGATGACATGGGTATAAAGACAAGTTCATCATGTGAGGCAAGAATCATATCCCACATGGCGGTGACATCTCCAGGCGACGGCTGTGAAGTCGAGATCACGGCGCCCGTGGACTGTTTCTTATAAAATTCATCTAAAGTTATATTGATTCCTTCGTAGTAGGTTTCCCCGTCGATGATGACAGGCATGGGGAGTACATAGATCCCGTATGCGTCTGCGTCAGATGGCATAATCCCACAGTTGCTGTCTGTCATGATGGCAATACCTGACATGATATCCCTCCTGATTTTATCATTTCTATTCTACGGTTATTTTTTCATTTATTGACCGTTATTATAACAGGTGTTAAAATTATAGCAAAATCATTTTTGAATCACAATGTACAAAAACGAAAAAATGTAAGATATTTATACGTGGAAGGGAAAATGTTAGGAAACATGGAAGACAGAAGAATTATCAAGACAAAACGCAACTTAAAAGAAGCGCTTATTACCATGCTGGCAAAGGAAGATTTCGAACATATATCCATCACGGAGCTGTGCAAGAGAGCGGAAGTAAGCAGAATTACGTTTTATGCGCATTACAGCGATAAATATGCGCTCCTTGACGATATTTTCAATGATATGCTGGACATAGGAACGAAAGATTATCAGAGACGTCAGGAGGAGAACAATCCGGGGCGCAGGATAACTGCCGGGTATGTCAATATGCTGGACAGTATTCTTGGCCTGTATTATGACAGGTTTGATTTCTTTCAGTATACCAACCCTGAGAAAAATCCCTATCTTGCTTCCCGCTTGTACAGCATTATTCTTGAAACAGTGGAAATGCACACCCTGCATGTAAAACAGCGTTTTCCCCTTCGATACTCGCCGAAGAAGATCGCGGGTTTCGTGTGCTTTGGGATGCTTGGATTTGTTAATGAGTCCCACAAGGAAAAGACGCCGCTGGAAGAGATAAAAAAAGAAGCGAGGCGGCTGCTCACGGATGTGCTGGGGTCAGGGGTATTGACGGAGACTGTCGACTCAAATGGGCAAGAAACTATTGATGCAGGCATGAAAAAATGGAAGCAATGGGGCTCGAACCCATGACCTCTCGCGTGTGAGGCGAACGCTCATCCCAGCTGAGCTATGCTTCCATGTGGAACATTATAGCACTCGCGTAAGAAAAAGCAAGCCCGGCTTTCTGGCCGGGCTTGCTTTATATGAAACTATGCGATGCCCCGCGCTTATGAGAGGGGCTCTTCCAATGCGTCCGCGCTATTTTGGACGTCAGTATATTTGCGGAAAATATACCGCAGCATGAACACGGCGCTGATGGCAAGCACGAACTCAGCCGTACACTGCGCGTAGGATAACCCGTATAGAGGGAACAGGTGGTTTAGGATGAACAGAGCGGGAATTTCCAGTACGATCTTGCGCATGACCGCGAAGATCAGCGCGTATTTTCCCAGACCAAGCGCCTGAAATACACCAACGGCGAGGAAGTCCACGCAGAGGAACATCAGACCAAGGGAAAAGCCCCTCAAGAACTGTCCGCCGTAAGCGATGATGGAACTGTTCTGCATGAACAAGTGTATGAGCCACTCCGAGCCTGCAAAATATCCCAATGTGATTACGGCGAGCACAGGGAGCATGATCTTCAGTGCGAAGAGGATGGTGTCCTTCATCCGTCTGCGGTTACCCGAGGCAAAGTTATAACTGATAAGCGGCATGATTCCCTGAGAGCATCCGAGAGTGATCTGCATGGGAACCATGTAGATCTTGTACGCGATCCCCATCGCCGCGACGGCGTCTGCCCCGTAAGCAGAAGTGAAGTTGTTCAGAATAGTCATTCCCGTCACGTTGAGGAGGTTCTGGATGGACGCGGGTATCCCCACGCTGCACACCTCTGTGATGATTTGCTTTTTCAGCCGGAACCTGCGCGGGTTGATACAGACAAAAGTATTTCCTCTTTTGATATAAAGGAGTATGAGAAAATACAGACATGCCACGCAGTTTGAAAGGAAAGTGGCGAGCCCTGCCCCGGCAGCTCCCATGTTAAGCCCCCATGGAAGTATGAAGAAGGGATCGAGTATGATGTTCAGCAGGCAACCGCTCATCGTGCCTATGCTGGCATGCAGGGCAGCGCCTTCGGAGCGGACGAGGTATGCCATGACTACATTGACGATTGCCGGCGCAGCGCCTAGGCACACCGTCCAGAATACATATCCCTGCGTCGCTTCCCATGTCTCGGAGGAAGCGCCTATGAGCGTAAGGAGCGGGGAGTTCACTACCATGCAGAGAACTCCGAATATTACTCCGCTTATGAGAGAACACCAGAATCCGAACGCAGAGCTTTCCGATACCGTCTCATAGTCTTTGCGTCCAAGCGCGCGGCTCATCATGCTGGAAGTCCCGACTCCGAAGAGGTTGTTTACCGCGTTGAACGCAAGCAGGACAGGCGCGGCAAGGGCGACGGCAGCATTTTCCACCGGATTGTTGAGCATGCCTACGAAATAGGTGTCCGCCATGTTGTAGATGACCATGACGAGGGAGCTAAAGACCATAGGGATGGACAGCTTCGCCACGGCGGACGGGATGGGGGTCTGTTCAAAGAGAACAGCTTTCTCGTTTTCATTCATGTGATATCATTCCTTTATTGTGAATATACCCTTTTCTGAATAAGAGAGGATAGAAAAAACGGAGAAACCTTATTCCTAAGGATTCTCCGAATCTTTCTTCATGCGGAAGAGGAGACTTGAACTCCCACAGGATAAAACTCCCACTAGAACCTGAATCTAGCGCGTCTGCCATTCCGCCACTTCCGCTCGACAAGTGGTATTCTAACACAAGCCCGTAGGTTTGTAAAGACCTAAATTTTCTGGCTGGAATGAAAAAATTACGATCCCAGAAGGGGATGGGGAGGGTCTACTTTCCGTAGACAGAGGGGAAGCAAACGTGTATTGCAAAACGCCATTTGTCTGAGTATGATAATAACAGAACAGGCAGTTTGCGGAGAGGCGATAGATAAAGGAGGAGCAGAATGGAAAATAAGACGGGGAGTTTTATCGCACAGCGGAGAAAGGAACTAGGACTGACCCAGAAACAGCTTTCAGAGATTCTGGGCGTTACGAATAAAGCGGTGTCAAAGTGGGAGACGAATCAGGGGCTGCCTGACGTGGGAATGCTGTCAGAGCTCGGGAAAGCGCTGGGAGTGACAGTAGACGAACTGCTGGATGGTAAGAAGGCGGAGAAACCGGTCATGGAAACTGTTCCATATGAGGGAAGCCTTCTGGACATCGCAGTGGAGCGGGTGGAGAGAAAGGTGTCAGGCATGAGTGTGAAGCCGCGCGACATTGCTGGAGTGCTGTGCTTCCTTTTGGCGGCAGGGCTGTTGGCAGTCCAGGGGTGGTATCTTTTCATAGGAAGAGCGCGCGGGCTTGTGTACCTGTGGAATTACATACCTGCGGTTATGACAGGAGCCGCGGTGTTGCTTCTGTGGATCGGAGGAATCTGTATGAGATCTTTACGTCATATATGGAAGAAAGGGCGAGTCATGGCAGCGACGGCAGCTCTGCTTATTGTTGGCATCGCCGTATCCATGGTGTTTAGGCAGGAGGGGAGAGAAATCTTAAGGCTGTCCCCCGATGCGTCGGCTGTCATGAGGCTGAATCTGGAGGAAAACGGACGCGCGGTATTGTACAGGCAGAGGGGCGTGCTGTTTGCGGCACAGTCAGATACATTTCCCTTTACGGTAAAGGATGGCGTGAAGATCCAGTGGCTGGAAGACGACGTCTGCGCTATCACCTATGAATCCCCGGACGACAGGGGCATTCATCAATATGTCGCCACCTACGGAGACAGGGGCGGAGGAATATCCTATTATTATGTATTCAATGCGGTGCACGGCGAATGGGAAGCAGAGGACGGTCGGGGGAACTATGCCGTCGGGGTGACGGACGGACCGGGTGCAGGAATCACGGTGCGAACGCCCGGCGGGACAGAGAGCTATGCCGCGGAGGAATGTCTACAGTATGGGACGCTTGCCATTGTGTTTCCTCGGGAAAATCCTCAGTGGACACTGGTGTTGAACAGTGACTGTGAGCTGGATGAGAGCGGCTCCGGGATAAAGGATGGAGGCACGCTGAAACTGTGCAGGGTGGGGATGGAGAGGACAGCTCCCGTGACGCTTGAAAAAGCAGGGATAGGCAATACTACCCGTCTAATATCTGAAGACATAGATTCAGGGGAAACGTCGCTTACAGATTCGTATTAAGGGAGGAGACACACATGTTGGGACAGAATGAGAGCAGGACAGGCAGAAAGATATCTTTTGTGGTGATTGTTATTGCTGCGGGCATTCTGGCAGCCACGGCGTTTTTCTTTGTGGCGCGCTATGTCGTAGAATATATCCAAGAATATATGAAATACGCTTCTTTGGAGGGCACGGGGATCATATTGGAAAGAGATGGAATCTCAGGGCTGATGGAATGGATTGGGGAGGAAGAAGACATCCCGGATCATGTGAACATGTCGTATTTTCAGGCGGACTTAAGAAAAAAGAACGGGGAGGTATACGATTTTCGGCTGACGCTTGAAGAGTACGACGGGCAGGATGAGTATGTGCGCGATATCGGGTTCACTTATGACAGCAGGACAGGTGAGCTGGAGCGGTCGGAGGATACGGTCACCTATCTTGCAATTCTGTACGATCCAAACGCGGAGGCAGAATATGTGGACGCCCAGTTTAAACGAATCCCGCTACAGGCGCAGATGCGGGAACTGGGTTTTGGCAGGTATACCGCCGAATATCAGAAGGATAGAGGGGTTGAGGCGGGAACTCCTGTTATAGACGGGACAGACGGGGATATCTTCCCGGTCCTGACATGGGAAGAGTATGAACAGGGTGCCGGAGGCGTCAGCGATGGAAGTTCTCAAGTTGTGGTCTCTCTGACTGATGGGACAGGTGCAACCGGACAGAGGATCGAATATCTTTGTTTCGCCGCGGATGAGGAGGCCCTGATAGGACACCCGGAGAGTGTGATGCAGACAGATTATAAGATCGACCGCGGGGAGCTTATGTTGACGGATGATTACGGCGAGACATGGATATCAAGCGGGCTGACAGAGGAGGAGGTTCAGGAGACGCTGGACACTTACCGTAGCGGAAATGAGATTCCGGAGAACAGTTTCTGTGCGGACAATGAGGGGACATTCGCAGTGTTTTACGGAAGCACCCCGGTACTGCGCGTGCTCACGGATTATGGGGCTGACTGGACAGATATCCCGTTTACGCAGGAATTTCCTAGAAATTGTGTAGCGAGAGTAATCCGTTTTCTGGACGGAGAGAACTGGTATGTTGCCCTTGGGACAGACTGGTCCATGGGAACGGGCGGCGCAACATATGTCTGCTGGACTCACGACGGTGGTGGGACGTGGACATCCCGGGTTGTGCCAGATACGGACGGCCTGCTGCTGACCGGTCTTGAATATGCGGATATTATGAACGGAATGTTGACAATGGAGGGATCTTCCGGGGGAGATACATGGCCCCATGTCTACATGACGGCGGACGGTGGGGAGAACTTTACCGAGATTGAATTCCCATGGGAGACGCTGGGGAGCGATGTGATCTTTATCAATAAGGTGGACAGTCTCGTGTATGAGAACGGCAGATATACCCTGATTATGGGGCAGGGAGGGTATGGTAACAGGAAGGCAAGGTTCTCGGCGGAAGCATTGGACGGAGAGTGGACATTTGAGGAGAGCTATATTGGTACAGTCCACACATGGGGATGACAGAACACTGAATGAATGTACCTTTACGCGCAGATGCTGGGAAAAGTTATTGAACAGGGATTGACATATATCGGCTATCTATATATAATAAAGAAAAATATATAGATAGCCGATATATATGACAGGACATTTTATATTGGGATAATAATTTATAAAATGTGGACTGTCCGGCGGGAAGGGGTCATATGGCGGTAGAGAAAAATCTGATATCGGGCAGTACAGCCATGCTTATTTTAAAACTTCTGTCAGAGAAGGATATGTATGGCTATGAGATGATCGAGACGCTCAGAGAGCGCTCGAAAAATGTGTTTGAACTAAAGGCGGGAACTTTGTATCCTCTGCTTCACGATCTGGAGGGAAAAGGGGCGCTCACTGCGTATGAAAAACCTGTGGGCGCGAAAGTGAGAAAGTATTACAGTATCACGAAGCAGGGGCGCAAAGCCCTGAAAGAGAAGGAAAAGGACTGGCGGACTTACTCGCAGGCAGTCGTTGATGTGATAGGAATATCCGCTCCGGAAGGAGGGATCGCATGAACAGGGAAGAATATCTTAAAATACTGACGGAGCAGATACGGTGTAAGATGGCGCGCGGAGAAGTGTCTAAGGAGATAAGCGGGCATATCGAAGATCAGACCCGCACTTTTATGAGCGAGGGGCTGGAACGAAGCGAGGCGGAGGAACTGGCAGTCCGTGAGATGGGCGATCCGGTGGAGACGGGAAATGAATTGGATAAGGTTCACCGTCCGAGAATGCCGTGGGGCATGGTTGCGCTAATCGTTGTCTTGAGCATTGCTGGATATGGAGTCTATTACCTGCTTGCCGCCAGATGTGTGGATGAGGCGGGAAACGGTGTCGTGGATGTCAGTCTTCATGCAGGACGGCAGTTTTTGTATTTGATTGTCGGACTGGTTGTAATGGTAGGTGTATGTTTTGCCGATTATACAAGGATTGCGGCGCGCTCAAGAGAGCTTATGGTCCTTCTGTTTGCAGGATCTGCGGTAGGAATTATGTTTTCAGGATTGACGATAAACGGTGCGCGGAGCTGGAGCGATCTGCGGATCCTGACGGTTAATGTGCTCATGCTTCTCATGCTGACGGTTCCCTTGTATGCGGCGATACTTTACCGTTACCGAGGAGGTACGGGCGGTACAGCGGTCAAGGCGGTGCTTTGGATGCTGCCGGGAACTGGGATGGCATTTTTCTGCAACGGGACATGGATGTCCGTCATTTTGTTGCTCACCTATCTGATCGTATTCGCGCTGGCAGTCTGGAAGAATTGGTTTCAGATACCGAGGCGGCTCTGTCTGGCGGCTATCGGGGCAGCGGCGCTTCTGCTCCCCGTTGTGGCTGCGTTTTACGTCGGTTTCTTTGGAGAAGATTATCAGAAGGAACGTTTGGGGGCAATCTTTGGAACAGGGGAAGAATTAAATTTTGTCAGTGCGTTTGTGAGAGAGCTTTTGACAGGCAGCAGGCTGCTAGGAAAGAACACAGGGCTTCCTGATACGGTTATGATGCCGGCGGATCCTCAAGAGATTGCACTGGCAGGACTTGCTGGGTACTATGGGATACTGGCGGCGCTTGCCGTGGCGGGAGCGCTTCTGTTCCTTCTTCTGCGTTTCCTGCACATTTCTTTAAGGCAGAGAAATCAACTCGGTATGCTTATGGGAACCGGGTGCGCGGCGGTGTTCCTGATCCAGACAGGAATCTATATTGTGAACAATCTCGGAATCGCCTATTTCGGAACATACTGTCCGTTTTTGTCCATGGGTGGAAGCGGGGCGGTTGTGACTTATATTATTCTGGGGTTGATGCTCAGCGTGTGCAGATACAGAAATACGGCTCCTGAACGGCGATTTGGGAAGATGCAGGGCAGATTTCATACAGAATAGAAAGAGAAAACAGGATGAAGTAGGGGAAAAGAAGAATAAGAGAGGGAAAGACAAAGGGACCGGGTGTTTTTGACAAAACAGCCTGATCCCTTGTTTTTGATTCCTTGCCTTTGGGAAATTATTGGTCTGATGTCTTATAGCATGCCAGTGAATAGGGGATAAAGTAACCCTGATCGTGGCGGCAGACGGGACAGACTTTTGGAGCCTGTATTCCTTCGTGGACATATCCACAGTTTGTACACATCCACACAGAAACGCTCTCAGAGGCGTAGTATGTGTTTTCCTCCAGCATCTGCGCAAGCTTGCCGAAGCGCTCCTCGTGGATATGTTCGATTTCCGCAATCTGGTAAAAGGCAGATGCGATCTCTAAGAACCCCTCTTCTTTTGCAGTATCGCCGAATGACTGATAGACATCGGCGTACTCCTCATGCTCATTGTGCTGCGCTGCACGCAGAAGCCCTGCGATGCTGTCCTGCTGGTCGATAGGATATGCGCCGTCAATATGGATGGTTTCTCCGGACAGCTCTTTTAACAGATCATAGAAACGCCCGGCATGAGCCCGTTCTTGATCCGCAGTGTACAGGAAGATATCTGAGATGGTTCTCATACCCTCTTCTCTGGCGCGCTCCGCGCCTATGGTATAGCGGTTTCTTGCCTGACTCTCTCCTGCAAATGCCCGCATCAGGTTTTCCTTCGTCTTGCTTTCAGAAAAATTAACAGCCATGGTACACACTCCTTTTTTATAAGCAGTATGTGCCATGGCTGAAAATTTATTCATCAATTTCCACTTTTTAGTTAAAACCGATGAGGCGTCTCGCGACACTGTATGCGAGAGAGGACACCTTTCTTCCGGGACGCCCCGGGAGATTCATAGTCTGTCCGAGAATGCCGTAGCGGATCTTGAAATAAGTTTTGTAATCTTTTTTCTTCAGATAGTCCCACAGTTCTTTCTTTTTTATTAGGTTCTCCTCCTTCTTTGAACGGATGCAGAGGATTGAAGACACAGTCATCATAATAGCCAGATAATTTATCATGTACCTGCGGAGTTTTTTACTTGTGATCATGCGCAGCTCGTACATAGCAATCATTGATTTCGTGACGAAAAGTTGCTGGTCAATCCGGCTAATCATGACTTTTTCATTGACAGATTGATCTTCGCGCCCAATAAAGTAACGGTAAAAATCTACATTCAGATAGTATAGGGTGCGTACATGAGGCAGCGGATAATATACATAGATATTGTCCACATAGAATGTGTGTTTTGGCAGCTTGAGCTGGCACAGCTTCAGCATTTGCGTGCGGTAGATGACAGAGTGCATGAGAATGTATTGATCCAGCCTGAAACGCCCGATATCATCCCAACGGAAGATCTGATTTTCCGGAAGGACATTGTCGTAGCGGATGACCTTCTTGTGTTCCATCCCGACTTTCTCATACACGTAGTTGGAGATGATCATATCTACTTCACTGTTCGCGTTCGTAAAGTCTTTTACAGCTTCAAGGATCTTGAGCAGGGAGTCTTCATCCACCCAGTCGTCGCTGTCCACCACTTTGAAATATTTTCCTGTGGCGTGGGCAAGACCGTAGTTGACGGCGTCGCCATGACCACCGTTTTCTTTTTGCACCGCTTTGACAATATTTGGGTATTTCTCTTGATAGCGCTCTGCAATTTCCTGTGTTCCATCTTTGGAACCGTCATTGACAACGATAATTTCTACGTCATCTCCGCCAGGGAGGATAGAATTGATCGCTTTTTCCATATAAGCTTCCGAATTATAACAAGGTATGGCAAATGAGATATATTTCATAAACATTTCCTCCTATGAGAATTACCATAAGTATACCATCATTTCTTGTATCTTGTAAAATCTATTTTTTTCCGATATAGTGATATGGTATAGATATTCAGTTATGGGAGTACGTCTGTGTTCCGGCTGAATTTAAGGAGGAAATAATGAAGAAAAATGTGATTGTAGGACAGTCGGGAGGACCGACCGCTGTTATTAACGCAAGCCTGTACGGCGTTATATCCGAAGCTCTTGCCAGAGAGGATGATTTTGAGAAGGTATATGGGATGGTCAACGGGGTAGAAGGATTTTTAAACGGTCAGATCATGGATATGGGGACTCTTGAAAAGTCCGGCGAACTGGAGTTGATCAGGACAACTCCGGGTTCATATCTTGGCTCATGCAGGTATAAGTTGCCCGAGGATCTGGAAGATAAGATATATCCGGAGTTGTTTGAAAAATTTGCAGAATACGGGATTGCATATTTCTTTTACATCGGTGGAAATGATTCCATGGATACAGTGAGCAAGCTGTCCCGCTATGCCAAGAAGACTGGAAGCGATATCCGTTTCCTCGGTATTCCAAAGACGATCGATAACGACCTTGTACACACAGATCACACTCCGGGATTTGGAAGCGCTGCGAAGTACGTGGCGTCCACTGTACGGGAGATCGCGGTGGACGCCTCAGTGTACGACAATAAAAAGTCCGTGACCATCGTGGAGATCATGGGACGCCATGCGGGATGGCTTGCAGCGGCAAGTGCTCTGGCAAGAAAGTTCGAAGGAGATAACCCGATGCTTATCTATCTGCCGGAGACGGCGTTTGATCCGGAGAGATTCTTAAATGATGTAACTGCGGCGATGGAGAAGACTTCCAATCTGGTCGTCTGCATTTCCGAGGGGATCAACGACGGAAACGGGAAGTTTATCTGCGAACTTTCCGGCGATGTGGGTGTGGATACGTTCGGACATAAGATGCTTACGGGCTCGGGCAAATATCTGGAAAACCTTGTAAAAGAGCGTCTGGGCGTGAAGGTGCGCTCCATTGAGCTGAATGTATGCCAGAGGTGTTCTTCCGCTATGCTGTCCGATACAGATTTAAAAGAGGCGGCAGCCGCGGGGGCATACGGAGTAAAATGCGCTCTCGCAGGAGAGACGGGAAAGATGATTGCTTTTCACCGCGTGCCGGGGGCAGAGTATCAGATAGAATATATCACGGAGGATGTGAGCCTGATCTGTAATCAGGAAAAGACAGTGCCCGCGGAGTGGATTACGGGAAATGGATCCGATGTGGGAAGAGAGTTTATCGAGTACGCGCTTCCTCTGATCCGGGGCAGGGTGGAAGTTCCGGAGAAAGACGGACTGCCCCTTTTTGCGTACAGAAAGAGACATTTTTAAATTGCCGCAGATAGGCCATATCGCGGTTAGAGAGGATATCAGTCCTAAGATTTCTGTGGACGATATCCTCTTCGTATTCTATACAGTCCAGACCGAGAGCGCCCATATATTCAGATTCGATTCCGGTGATTAGTGTTTTGATATCTGTGAGAGGCCCCGTGCACAGTTGATAAGACAAGGCTCCTGTGCATAGGATATAACATCGGTGGAGCCGGTGTATGGATGCCGCCGAGATTTTGTGGCAAGTGCAGGGCAGGAGGAAAAATGATATGAGCCAAAAGATAGAGAATATGCTGAATTTGGCGTTGGAAGCTACTCCCGGAGAGCGGGAGCGTTCAGGGGAATTGGAAATGGGATTTGATCCTAGGGAGGACGAGTGGGAATTGATCGTTAAGTATTCCGGAGCTTTGGACAGCGTGCGGGAAATATCTCAGTCTGTGACGGAGCTTATGAATGGGTATGCTGTCATCGTCATTCGGGAAGAGCTGATCAGAGAGCTGGCGGCATTTCCAGAAGTGGAGTTTATAGAAAAACCAAAAAGTTTGTATTTTGAGGCGGATGTGGGGCGGCAGGCATCCTGCGTCGATAGTGTGCAGAATCCGCCGTATTCATTGAAGGGGAACGGGGTGTTAATTGGGATCGTGGACAGCGGCATCGACTATGCAAACCCAGTTTTTAGAAACAGTGACGGTACAACAAGAATCGTGTCGCTGTGGGACCAGACCATTCCCGGGAATCCCCCGGAGGGATACGCTTCTGGAACAGAATATACGAGGGAGGACATTAACGCGGCGCTTGAAGAACCCGGGGAAGAGCGCTTTCAGATCGTCCCGAGCAGGGATATAAGCGGGCACGGGACAGCGGTGGCAGGGATTGCCGCGGGAAACGGGGCAGGAAGCCGGGGGGCGCAGTACAGAGGTGTAGCTCCGGAGGCAGAGCTGATCGTGGTTAAGATGGGAATACCGAGGACAGAAGGATTTCCGAGAACGACGGAGCTTATGACAGGGGTGAATTACATTATACGCAAAGCGCTCGACATGAGGATGCCCGTGGCGGTGAATATCAGCTTTGGCAACACCTATGGCTCTCATGATGGGACTTCCCTTGTAGAGCGTTTTTTAAACGATATTTCTGACACGTGGAAAAATGTGATCTGCGTGGGCAGCGGAAACGAAGGAACGACAGCGGGTCACGCGGCGGGGCGGCTAACGGATGAGGAAGAACGGTCCGTGGAGCTTGCGGTGCAGGAACTGGAACCGGCGCTGAACCTGCAGATCTGGAAGTCCTATGTGGATGAAGTGGATATCTCTGTAGTGAATCCATCGGGAGTGCGGGTGGGACCGTTTCAGGAGATTCTAGGACCGCAGCGATTCGTGCTGGGCGGCACGGAACTGCTTATTTACTATGGAGAACCGAAACCGTATAGCGTGAAACAGGAGATCTACCTGTCCTTTATCCCGCGCCAATCCTATGTGGACAGCGGCGTGTGGAAAATCGTTCTGACGCCCCGGCGCATTGTGGAGGGAGACTATGACATGTGGCTTCCCGCTCAGGCGGCGCTCAATGTGGGGACAGCGTTTCTCCTGCCAAACAGCGCTTCCACGCTGACGATTCCCTCCACTGCGTCACTTGTAGTCACGGTGGCGGCATATGACGCCAGAACCTTTTCCTACGCGGACTTCTCCGGCAGAGGACCGGCATCTGTTTATGAGGGAAACGACGTGCCAAAACCCGATCTGGCAGCGCCGGGAGTGCGGGTGACGGCGCCGGTGCCAGGCGGAAGCTACCGGGAGTTCAGCGGAACTTCTTTTGCCACGCCTTTTGTCACGGGAGGGGCGGCACTTCTGATGGAGTGGGGGATCGTAAAGGGAAATGATCCCTATCTTTATGGCGAAAAGGTAAAGGCGTATCTGCGGAGAGGGGCGCGGGAACTTCCCGGCTATAATGAATGGCCTAATGCCCTGCTCGGGTATGGGGCATTGTGCGTGAGGGATAGTATTCCGGGAGAATGAGAGGATAAAGGAAAGTACCATATTTATTAAGATTTGTCTATGTTGTGTATTTTGTGGTAAAATATTGATTGTAGTATCATACTTCACAGAGAAAGCAGGATATTTTCATGAAATCGCTTCTTGTTTACTTGAAAGATTACAAGAAAGAAACCATACTGGCGCCTCTTTTCAAAATGCTTGAGGCGTCTTTTGAACTTTTTGTACCCCTTGTCATGGCTGCGGTTATTGACGTGGGCATCGCGGGAGAGGACCGGCCTTACATCGTGAAGATGTGCCTTGTACTCATCGCGCTGGGGATCGTCGGTCTGGTCTGCTCTATTACGGCGCAGTATTTCTCGGCGAAGGCGGCGGCAGGCTTTGGCACCGGAGTGCGGCACGCGCTGTTTGCCCACATTCAGAGCTTTACATTTACGGAGATGGATACGCTGGGGAGTTCTACGCTCATCACCCGTATGACCAGCGATGTGAATCAGGCGCAGGCAGGGGTAAATATTGTGCTCCGGCTTTTCCTGCGCTCCCCGTTTATCGTGTTTGGAGCGATGGTTATGGCATTTACCGTGGATGTAAAGTCAGCGGTTATTTTTGTTGTTGTGATTCCACTGTTATCTCTTATCATATTTGGAATTATGCTTATTACTATGCCTCTTTACCGGAAAGTGCAGTCCCATTTGGATAGCGTGCTTCTGACAACGAGGGAGAATCTCTCCGGGGCAAGGGTCATCCGGGCATTTAATAAAGAGGATGACGAAAAAGAACGCTTTGAGAAAGAAAACGAGACACTGACGGACGCCCAGAAATTCGTGGGACGCATCTCCGGGCTTATGAATCCTCTGACATACATTATCGTAAACGGCGGCATTATCGCTTTGATCTATGTGGGGGCGGTCCGTGTAAATATCGGCGATCTGACACAGGGAGAGGTCGTGGCGCTCATCAACTATATGTCCCAGATTCTGGTGGAACTTGTCAAGCTGGCGAACCTGATTATCACAGTTACAAAGGCGGTCGCCTGCGGAAACCGTATTGAAAACGTGCTGAAGATTCATCCGGAAATGGAAAATGGGGGAGTGCCGCTGGAAATATCTGATGCAGAGGATGTTCCGGCAGTAGAGTTTGTAGATGTATCTCTGACATACAAGGGCGCAGGAGCGGAATCGCTCACGGGCCTTTCCTTCCGCGTGGAAAAGGGACAGACTATCGGAATCATCGGCGGTACGGGCTCGGGGAAATCCTCTCTTGTGAATCTGATCCCGCGTTTCTATGATGCGACCAAAGGGGAGGTCAGGATTTTTGGCAGGAATATCAAGGAATATGATATAGAAAGTCTGCGCAGGGACATTGGCTTTGTGCTTCAGAAAGCGGTTCTTTTCAAGGGAACCATAGAGGAAAATCTTCGGTGGGGAAATGAATCTGCTACGATGGAGGAACTTGAGGAGGCTCTTGAGATCTCTCAGTCAAAAGAATTTGTACAGTCAAAAGTAGGGCAGATGGAGTTCCAGATTGAGCAGAGCGGGAGAAACCTGTCCGGCGGGCAGAAGCAGAGGCTCACAATTGCGAGGGCGCTTGTGAGAAGACCTAATATCCTCATCTTGGATGACAGCGCGTCGGCGCTTGATTTTGCTACGGACGCCGCGCTTAGAAGCGCCATCCGGGGAATGAAAGAGAAGCCCACAGTATTCATCGTCTCCCAGAGAGCCGCTTCCATCCGGTATGCGGATCAGATTATCGTGCTGGACGACGGAGAGATGGCAGGGATTGGCACCCACACAGAACTGCTTAAGAACTGTCCGGCATATCAGGAGATCTATTACTCCCAGTTTCCGAAAGAAGACACAAAGGAGGCGCAAGCAAATGGCTGATAAGAAAATGATGGGACAGGGAAAGACTCTAAAAAAAGTATTCCGCTATCTCGGGAGATACCGTATCTTTGCGGTGTTTTCCATTCTTCTTGCGGCAGTTTCCGTGGCGCTTACGCTTTATGTTCCCAAGCTGACAGGGCATGCGGTGGACTATATCATAGGTCCCGGGCATGTGGATATCCCCGGTGCGGTTCAGGTGATGATCCGTATCGGAGTGTGCACGCTGGTTACCGCTCTGGCACAGTGGCTGATGAATGTATGCAACAACAAAATGACCTATCAGGTCGTGCGCGATATCCGAAACGAAGCGTTTCAAAAAATTGAGATCTTGCCTCTTAAATACATCGACGGTCACCCCTACGGGGAGGTGGTAAGCCGCGTGATCGCGGATGTGGATCAGTTTGCGGACGGGCTTCTCATGGGATTCACCCAACTTTTTACAGGTGTTGCGACGATTGCCGGGACATTTGGCTTTATGCTCTCCGTCAATGTGAGCATTACGTTTGTGGTTGTGCTTATCACACCGGTGTCCTTCTTTGTGGCAAATTTCATCGCAAAGCGGACGTTTACTATGTTTCGCAGGCAGTCGGAGATCCGTGGGGAGCAGACAGGGCTCATAGACGAGATGATCGGGAATCAGAAAGTCGTACAGGCATTCGGCAGGGGCAAAAAGGTGACGGAAGAATTTGACAAGGTGAATGAGAAGTTGGGGAAGGCATATATCCGCGCCACCTTTTTCTCCTCCATCACGAATCCCGCCACCCGTTTTGTAAATAGCCTTGTATATACGGGAGTCGGTATCACGGGAGCGTTCGCAGTGGTAAATGGTTCTCTCACTGTGGGGCAGCTCTCTAGTTTCTTAAGCTATGCGAACCAGTATACGAAGCCCTTCAATGAGATTTCCGGCGTAGTAACAGAGTTTCAGAACGCGGTGGCGTGCGCCCAGAGGATCTTCGATCTGATTGAGGAAGAACCGCAGGTACCTGAGCCGGGGGACGTGGTGGAGTTAAAGGATATCAAGGGACATGTGCAGATGCAGAACGTGGCGTTTTCTTATGTGCCTGAGCAGGAACTGATCCGGGATTTTAATCTGGATGTCATGCCGGGACAGCGCATTGCCATTGTGGGACCGACAGGCTGCGGGAAAACGACGCTTATCAACCTGCTTATGCGTTTCTATGATGTGAATGAAGGATCCATTTCTTTGGAAGGCACCGACATCCGTGAGATGACGAGAAAGAGTCTGCGTACGGGGTACGGGATGGTGCTTCAGGAGACGTGGCTTAAGACGGGGACGATCCGGGACAATATCACAATGGGCAAACCGGATGCCACGGATGAAGAGGTCATTGCGGCGGCAAAAGCGTCCCATATCCATAGCTTTATCAAACGCCTTCCCAAAGGGTATGACACATGGATTACGGAAGATGGCGGCGGTCTCTCACAGGGGCAGAAACAGCTTTTATGTATTGCGCGGGTTATGCTGTGCAGGCCGCCAATGCTCATATTGGACGAGGCGACATCCTCCATTGATACAAGAACCGAGTTAAAGATACAGGCAGCCTTCGGGAAGCTAATGGAAGGCAGGACGACATTCATTGTAGCACACAGACTGTCCACAATCCGGGAAGCGGACATAATTCTTGTCATGAAGGACGGCAGAATCATCGAGCAGGGAGATCACAACAGCCTGCTTGCGAAAGGCGGTTTCTATAAACATTTGTACGAGAGCCAGTGGGCTGGAAAGGAGAAAGCATCATGACAAAGTTAAGTACATTATGTTACATCGAAAAGGATGGGCAGTATCTTATGCTGCACCGCACGGTAAAGAAAAATGACGTCAATAAAGACAAATGGATTGGTGTGGGAGGACATTTTGAACAAGGGGAGAGCCCGGAGGAATGCCTGCTCCGCGAAGTGAAAGAAGAGACGGGGTATACGCTCACTTCATGGAAGTACCGTGGGATCGTGACGTTTGTATACGGAGAGGATATAGTGGAATATATGTCGCTGTATACTGCGGATGGTTTCGAGGGGGAGCTTCACGAGTGCGACGAAGGACAGCTTGAATGGGTGGAAAAGACAAAGATATCCGCTTTGGAGCTGTGGGAGGGGGACAAGATTTTTTTCCGCCTCCTTGATGAAGGAAGGGAGTTCTTTTCCTTAAAGCTAGTGTACAATACATCTGACGTACTTCAGTATGCGGCGCTGGACGGGAAATCAATGGGACTCTTCGATGAACTGGATGAAGGCGGAAAAGAGCAGTGGCAGAAGATTGGTTGATGAGAAAGGAAGAGACATTATGGTAGAACGAGGAGTGATACATGGCAGGTTTCAGGTACTTCACCTCAAACATATGGAGTATCTGCTGGCGGCGAAAATGAGATGCAGGATACTGTATATCGGTATCACCCACCCTGACATTATCTTTTATCCGGCGTCGTCGCCCCGGGATATACATGGGACAATAGAAAGGGATAACCCTCTTACTTATATTGAACGGTATGAGATAATACGGAATGGACTCCTTGAGTTTGGCGTGAAGAGAGAAGATTTTGAGATCATTCCCTTTCCTGTGAGCAGACCTGAGACGTTTTTGCAGTACGCGCCGGAGGACGCAGTGTATTATATGAGCCTCTGCGGAGAATGGGACAAGGAGAAATACGAAATCTTAAGGTCTTATGGTTTGAAGGTGGAAATTCTGTGGGAGCGTTACGGGGAAGAGAAGGGAATTACAGGGGCACAGATCCGTGAAATGATTGCGGAAAATGGAGACTGGAAGCAGTATGTACCCAAAGCCGTGGCGGAATATATGGAAAGTCACGGAATTGTCGAGCGGATCAGGAAGCTGTATTATGCTTGAAGTAGAGGAAGACAGACATACAGATATGTTGACGCAAAGAATGTATTATGGAATTTCCGTTTTTAGGAAACAAGATATCCGCAGGACTATGTTGCGTGAACGGCGAGCGGAGCGAAGCGCCCCTTAAAGACGCGATGCAATATAGTCCTGCGGATATCGTATGTTATGAAAAGTAAAGTTTGAAATCAGTCTTTTACGGCAGCAAATATGAGTACATTACCACAAAGTGACATGCACTTCCTCCCATTACAAAAAGATGGAAGATTTCATGGCTGCCAAAATTTTTGTGTTTGCTGTTAAAAAGCGGCAGTTTCAGAGCGTAGATTACTCCCCCCAATGTATAGATGATCCCACCTGCGAGAAGCCATGCAAATGCCGCGGGAGACATATTGTTAAGTATCTGAGTAAATGCGAGAACACAGGTCCATCCCATCCCGATATACAGGACGGAGGATACCCATTTAGGGCAGTACACCCAGAAAGCTTTGATAAGGATGCCTGCGATTGCAATTCCCCACACGATAGAGAGGAGGATAATCCCTGTTTTCCCCTTTAGCACGATAAGACACACTGGGGTGTAACTTCCGGCGATGAGGACGGAAATCATCATGTGGTCGATCTTTTTGAGGAGAGTATTTGCTTTTGCCGAGATATCAAATGTATGGTAGGTAGTGCTGGCTGCGTATAATAAGATCAAGCTTGCCGCGTAGATGGCCAGTGAGATAATATAGACTCTGCTCGGCTCATTTGCCGCTTTGATAAGCAGTGGAATTGCGGCAAAGATTGCCATCAGCATTCCGATAAAATGGGTGATCGCACTGCCTGGTTCTTTTATGTGATGTTTCTTTTCCATATAGATGTGCCTCCTTGAAGTCTTAGAAAACAATAAGTAGTTTTAAAAACTATATTAAGTATATGTGTATACTATAATAAATATTCTGGAAAATCAACCCCCATAAAAAAGAAAATATGTTTTTTTAATATATTCTTTTTTCAGATAAGATTGAATCTTGCTCGTGTATAGATAGGATGTTATGATATTTACACGTTCAAGATTGGAGGAATAATAAAAAGATGAGATTTGTACCGAAGGAGCCGGATTATGAATTGAGCCCGTATACAGGGTTGACAAGACAGCATTGGATTGATGCGGCACAATACATTCTCGACGGGATATTTCAACATGTGAAGGACTTGGACGCACCTGTTCTCGTGCCCAGATATGAGGACAGGATCACATATCCGAATGCGGAAACTCCGAAGTGGAAGGAGCGGGCGGAGATTTTTGAAGGACTGGCGAGAAGTTTTTTCATTGCGGCTCCGCTGATTGAAAATGTCCCCGGTGCAAAAGCGGGAGGAATTCTGCTCAGAGAATATTATAAAAAGCAAGTGCTTGAGGCGTGTACCCCCGGAAGCGTAAATTATGTGCTCTCATACGATGATCTGGAACACCCGGAAAGAGAGGATTCTCTTTTGAACACATACCAGCAGACAGTGGAGACGTGTGCGCTCGTCATCTGCCTGTGGGTCAGTCGTAAGGTGATATGGGATACCTATACGCAAGCGGAAAAGAAAGTGATACTGGACTTTATCGAGGGATATGCGCTGCATGAGACAGTGCCTCACAACTGGCGGCTCTTCAATATGCTGGATCTAGCGTTCCTCCATATGAATGGCCGTCCGATGGACGAAGAAATTATGAGACATCACGCCGCAATGATTTTGCGATATTATGCGGGCGATGGCTGGTACCGGGACGGGCACGCGTTTGATTATTATTCGGTATGGGCGTTCCAAATGTATGCTCCGCTCTGGTGCGTTTGGTATGGTTACGAGAAAGAACCGTATCTTGCGGCAAAATTTGAAGAGTATTCGAACCAGTTTATGGAAAACTACCCCGCAATGTTCGACCGGGACGGCTGGGTAAATATGTGGGGGCGCAGTGGTCTGTACCGAAATGCCGCTACATCCGCGTTTACCAGCAACTTTCTGCTGAGAAAGAACACTGCGGATCCGGGACTTGGGCGACGGATCAGCTCAGGCGCGCTGATGCAGTTCTTAGGGCGTGACGATGTGATGTATGAGGGCGCCCCAGCTCTTGGCTTCTACCGCCCGTTCCTACCGATGATCCAGCCGTACAGCTGTGCAGAGAGCCCTCTGTGGTTGGGAAAAGCGTTTTTATGCTTACATCTGCCGGCGGATCATCCGTTCTGGACTGAGAAAGAAAAAAACGGCGCATGGGAGAAAATGGAAAAGGGAGAGACGTGGGAGACTGTGTTGAACGGGCCCGGACTTTGCTTTTCCAATCATGGCGATAACGGTACCACGGAGCTGCGCACGGCCAAGGTGATACGCAGGCAGGATGATGATAGGGGGATGTGCGGCTATGCAAAACTTGCATACAGTACAAAATACCCGTGGGAAGCTTTCACAGGAAAGGGCTGTGAAGCGCAGATGTATATGATACAAGAGGAGGAAGGCGGGAAACTTCACAAGCCAAACGCACTTTTGTGGCAGGGACAAAAGGATAGAGTGCTCTACCGAAGATGCTTTTTCAACTATACAAGCGAAATGGAAAGACACTGGCTTCACTGTGTCGAACTGGCGGATTTTCCAGTGGAGGAAGGGCTGATCAGAGTAGATCAGCTGCGAACATACCGGGGCGGGTTAAAGGTTACTCTCGGATCGTATGGATTCCCTGACATGGGAGAAGTGAGTGTAAAGTACATAGAGAAAGAGGGGGCAAAAGCGGTTATATTAAAGGGACGTGATTCTCAGGGGAGAGAAAAACAGATGGCAATGACCGTGTTCGCGGCATGGGAGAACTTGGAACTTACAGAAAGTAGAGAGACGAACGCTGACGCAGAGAACAGTATCGTGATATGCGCGAGACTTACACGGGAGAAGCTGTATGGCTATGAACCCTCTGTTATGATTAGTCAGGTTATTACAAGGGAATCTTTCCGGGAATTTACAGAGAAGGAAATCTTCAGCATCCGGAACATTTCTTATGCAGATCCGCAAGACTGCGGCGGGTACGGGCCTGTGGAGATTGAGATGCAAAATGGGCGGAAAATCACCGTGGATTATTCGGAAGCAGAAGGAAATCTGTACATATAAAAAGATATAAACAAGAACATCAGGCAAACCGGAGAAAAGCAGGAAGCCAGATGTTCTTGTTATTTTATTAGGAAAGCGTCTTGGGCGGTCTTATAGAATAAAGCCTCTTCGCGCCTAGTGAATCAGAGTGCCTGTTTTTCCCTTGAGCGCTTCCTTTACTTTATCAAATGTGGTGATATAAGCCCGGCGTCCCTCCTGTTCTTCGATGAATTCCACCGCGGCCCGGAATTTCGGAAGCATGTTATAGATGCCGAAGTGGCCTTCCTCCATATAAGCGCGGGCCTGAGAGGTCGTGATCTCATTCAGCGGCTGTTCGTCAGGCTGGCCAAGGTTGATGAATACCTTTTCCACATTGGTTAGAATGATGAGTATATCCGCATTAATGCCTTCTGCAAGTTTCCCTGCCGCAAGATCTTTCTCAATAACTGCGCTGGCGCCCTTCAAGTGGTTGTCCTGTTCCATGACTGGGATACCGCCGCCACCTGCAGCGATAACGATTTGATCCGCATCGAGAAGTGCATTTACAGCGTCCAGTTCCACGATCTTTACCGGGTTTGGCGCGGATACCACACGGCGGAAGCCTTTTCCGGCTTCTTCGATGACATAGTTTCCTTTCTTGCGCTCTTCATTTGCCTCCTGCGCATTCATGTAACGGCCAAGTACCTTAGTCGGTGTGTAAAATGCCTCATCATAAGGATCGACGATAACCTGCGTGAGTACTGTGCTGACTGTGCGGTAAATCCCCCGGTTTAGAAGTTCCTCCCGGATTCCGTTCTGCAGGTCATATCCGATATATCCCTGACTCATTGCAGAGCAGACAGACATTGGCGCCGGAGTGTATTCGGGGTGTGATTTTGCGAACTCATTCATGGCCGTGTGTATCATGCCGACTTGAGGAGCATTGCTGTGTGTGATGGCTACCTGATATCCTTCTTCGATCAGGTCTGCGATACATTTGGCAGTCTTTTTGACGGCCACTTTCTGCTCCGGGAGCGTAGTTCCCAAAGCCCGGTGTCCCAAAGCGACAACAACTCGTTTCTTCATAATGATCTCCATTCCGCTGTCTTTTTTGCGGACAGCATTTTATTTTCCTGTGTCTCTCACAGTTTTTGAACCACGCGGGGCGACTGTGCGGAGGAATGTATTTTATAGATAACTTATAGAAAGTTTACTATCATTTTCATGAAAAAGCAACAACAATAGTCAGCACTGTGTCCGTGGCAAATAATAGACAGAGTACAGCGCACAGGGCGGCCCTTTTGGCGTGTCCCATTCTCATGAAAAGGTCGGTCCATCTGGGCGCGAGATAATACAGGAAAGCGCAGCCTAAAAGGGCGAAGGACACACAACCGCCGACATAGATGCGCCCGTTCAGATTCAGGAAAAATTCACTGTAATCTCGGAATGGGTGCCCTAGAGTCAGGTCAGATATCAGATTTAGTGCATATTCCAATACAGAGTAAATGAAAAAGTTTACAAAAAACACAAGTGCCGGTTTCTTATTCAGCCGTTTTGTGAAAAGAAGGCTGAGTATGCCAAAAATACCGTACAGGGGCTGCCACGGGCCAAATAAGGCAGAATTATCTGTAAATACTCCGTTGCGGATCAAGTAGATCATCGTTTCTAGCAACCATCCGAACACAGAGAAAGAACAAAAAAGAAGAATATATGAGAATACGTCGTACTTACGGTCTGGGCGCACCGGGGAATGCACAGCGCGAAACGGCGGCTGTACGGAGAAGAGAAACACAGGATATTGTTCAGGGGCAAAATAGGTAGTCTGTGTGTAAGGGCCCTGTGAGTCGTCATATAGTGCCTTGCTGATAAGCAGTTCATCTTCTGAGGGGACATGCTCAAGGTAAGAGTCGTTCAGGCGTTCATACCGGGGGGAGCGGGAAAGTACATAGTTGCGCCGAAGCGCCAGATACAGTTCAGAGCGGCATCCTGTTATGTACGGATTTACGATCACAAAGTCCAGTATCCCTAGAGTCAGGATCGACAACAATTTCCAGCCGGCAAAGGAAAGGTCCAAAAGGAACAGTTTCCATTTGTTGTGCTCCGTTAGCTGCTTTGACAGGAAGAAAGCGTCCTTTCTACTGATCTTAGGGTTCTCCGCAAGGATAAAAGGGATCATGATATACTCATAATGTTTGATAATACCACCAATAATGGTAAAGTTCCAAAGCGTCTGGAAAACAGAACGGCAGAGCATGACCCATGCCGGACGGTGAAGATAGCGGAGTTTGAACAGGAAGAAGATTTTTGAGACAGGAGTATGCCGGTAACTCCGGATCTCGAGAAAGAACCGCTTTTCTCCCACCTGAAGGATGTTGCTGATAAAGATCTGGTATAAAAACGTAAGGACTGTCCCCGCTGCAACGAGAAATACTGCTATGCCCGGCGCGCCGGACAGAAAGCTGTTGACAGCTCTTAGGGCAGTGAAAAATACGGAGATGTTTGTTGAAGACAGATCAATGACTGAGTGGATGATATCTGCCACAGTGCTGCTGTATAGACCGGACAGAGGAGCATTTTCCAGAAAAAGTTTTATTGTCTGGCTGATGACTTCCGAGTTGGGAAGGTACGGCGCAAAGGCGGCGTCAGAAAGCTGTGGACCAGGTGAGGTCTGAAGATTGATAAATGTCGCCGAGACAGAGTAAGCAGTCGTCAGCACAGCGATGACAAAACAGACAGCAGCCATTTTCCAATAGCTCTGCCGCATTGATACACGAACTTTTTTCTTTAAGTCCTTCCTCTTCCACATTTCTGCCGACCTCCGGGAAATTTCCTGATACTCATTATAATTTAGAATAAAAAGATTTGCAAGTATTGTGTAAAGCTTGCTTGACATATAATGTAAAGTGTGCTTTACTATAAATGTAAAGTTGACTATACTTTTGACAGAATCAGAAATTGAGAAGAAAACTTGCTGGAAGGAGAGGTTGTGTGAAAAATAGGATACAGGAACTCAGAAAAGAGCGTAGGGTCACCCAGAGCGAGCTTGCCGATGCTGTGGAAGTGACCCGCCAGACCATCATATCTCTGGAAAACGGGAAGTACAATGCCTCCCTTATACTGGCGCATAAGATTGCCCAGTATTTCGGAATGAACATTGAGGATATTTTTGTTTTTGATAAAGAGGAGGAAAACATATGCTGTTAAAAATGATGATGCAAGAGGCGAAAACGGACGGAGAATTTCGAAAAAAACTGGAAATAAGGATAAAGATGACATGGGTGTCGGTTTTGATGGGAGTCGTGGCAGTCGTTTCGGGCGTGGCCATGATGATGCTCGGTGCGGATGAACACAGGGCTGCTTTCCTGTCGGGAGTTTACTGCGGAATAGGAACGGTGGCGATTGTGGGAGGAATCATTTCCGTGGTCAGAACGCACAGGATGTTAAACGATGAGAAGCTACTACGAAGCGAGAGGATAAAAGAGAGCGACGAGAGGGAGAACGCAATCTGTAAAAATGCCGCCTCATCCGCCGGGACGGCATTAGTCTACCTCATGTTTGCGGCTCTTATTGTGGCGGGATTTTTCAGTATGACGGTGTTCTGGACATTGTGGGGAACACTTATAGGATACTTCCTTATACTAAAAGGCATGAAGGTTTATTATCAGAAGAAAAACTGACAGAAAAAAAGAATGTTGCAAAATATAGCTTTTTGCAACATTTTTTGGAAGAAGACGCACGGGGCTTATGATGGATTCATCGCCTCGTGCTCTTTTTTGATTTCGGTGAAACAGTCAGGGACTGTCCATGCGCTGTTTGTGGGCGTGAGGATCGCCTTATACGGGAAGGGGCCTACGCCGCACTTGCGGATTGCCGTCAGAGCCTGATTAAGACGGTTGTCGTTAAGGAAACAAAAGACGATCATTGTGGATGGAAGTTCGGGACCGTCATAGCTGCCTTCGGCGGGAGAGATGTCCTTCATGCCCGCGAGCACGCCTAAGGGCTGGTTATATTCTGTACAATGAACGCGTTTCAAGCGAATATGCAGCGGAAACAGAGCCATTTCCAGCTTTAATAGTTGTTCTTTCTCCGGGGGATTAAATAGTAAGATCGTTTCTTTCATATCATAAATTCTCCTCTTGATTTGTACCTGTTATTGTAATGCAGAACAGGAAAAAAGGGAAGGGGGACGGACAGTTTTTTCAGAGCGGCATATATTGGTAGTAGAAAGCAGAGGAAAAAGGAGGGAGTGGCATGAGAGTCTGTGAACTAAGAAACAAGGAGGTCATCAATATATGCAGCGGAAGGCGCCTAGGGTGTATTGTAGACGTGGAGATCAATGTGTGCAGCGGAGAGGTAGAGGCAGTGATCATTCCGGGGCCGGGAAAGATCTGCGGATTCATTGGGACGGACTGCGAGTATGTCATTCCTTTTGCGTGCATCCGCAAGATCGGTCCGGATATCGTGATCGTGGAGATACAGGAAGAAAAGTTTTTGCAAAAATTTTAACAATTGTGGTATAATGATTGCGCGAAGCGCAATCTAGACCGTATCAACGGTCTGTCCTGCCGTGCAGTATCCATTGACCGGAAACTTGACAAGCTCAAAGAAAGGCGGAAATAAATATGAAATGTCCATATTGCGGAAACCCGGACACGAGGGTCATCGATTCCAGACCGGCGGAAGATAAGAGTTCTATCCGCAGACGCCGTTCCTGCGACGAGTGCGGGAGACGGTTCACTACTTATGAGAAGGTAGAGACTATCCCCCTGATCGTCATCAAGAAGGATAATAACCGTGAGCAATACGAGCGGTCCAAGATCGAGCACGGAGTCTTGAGCGCATGCTACAAACGTCCCGTTCCAGCAGAGGCGATTCAGAAGACTATCGATGCCATCGAACTGGAGATTTTCAATAGAGAGGAAAAGGAAGTCCCAAGCAGTGTGATCGGGGAGATTGTTATGGAGAAGTTAAAAGATCTGGACCCGGTAGCATATGTGCGCTTTGCGTCTGTGTACAGAGAGTTCAAGGATGCAGGAACATTTATGGACGAGCTGAAGAAATTTCTTCAGTAAGGGACTATGCGGACTTATAAATTAACGATTGCCTACGACGGAACCCGGTATCAGGGCTGGCAGCGTCAGGAGAACACAGACCGCACGATCCAAGGGATCATGGAACAGACGATTGCCGGGCAGACAGGATTTCCGGTCGAAGTAAACGGCTCCGGCAGGACAGACGCGGGTGTTCACGCGAAGGGGCAGACGGCCAGTGTTATACTTCCCGGACAGGCGGCGAATAATTTTTTTACGGGAAGAATCAATGCGGCGCTTCCGGCGGATATCCGTATTACGGATGCGCGTCTTGTGAAAAACGGTTTCCACGCTCGCAAGAGCGCTGTGGCAAAGCAGTATGAATATTATATCGACACCGGAGAAAAACCGGATGTCTTTACAAGGAAATACATGTATCATTTTCCGCGTAAGCTGGATCTTGAGCGGATGAGGATAGCGGCGGGATATTTGAAGGGAACGCATGAATTTGCAGCGTATACGGACAAAAAAGACGAAAAGTCCACAAGGCGGACGATTTATGATATAATAGTCAGCGGACAAGGCAGCAGGGTTGTCCTTACATTTGACGGTACGGGATTTTTGTACCATATGGTACGGATCCTGACAGGAACTCTGCTTGAAACCGGGACATATCAGCGCACACCGGAAAGCGTGCGCGATGCCCTTGATACAAAAGACAGGAGCAAGGCAGGTTTTATTGCTCCGGCGAGAGGGCTGTTTCTGCGGGAAGTGCGCTATGACTGAAAAAGCGGGGACAGAGGCAGAGAGCTCTGTCCTTCTTTGGATTTAGGAGGTAATTGATGAAACTTATATCATGGAATGTAAATGGAATACGGGCATGTGTCCAGAAAGGATTTCTGGATTTTTTTAACGAAGCGGACGCGGATATTTTCTGCATACAGGAGACAAAGATGCAGGAGGGGCAACTTGAACTTGACCTTCCGGGATACCACCAGTATTGGAATTATGCTGTGAAAAAGGGATATTCCGGGACAGCGGTGTTCACGAAGAAGGAGCCCCTTGCCGTGTCTTACGGGGTTGGTATTGCGGAACATGATCAAGAAGGCCGCGTGATTACTTGTGAATTCGAGGACTTTTATTTTGTCACGGTCTATACGCCCAACTCTCAGAATGAGCTGGCAAGGCTTGACTACCGTATGAAATGGGAAGATGATTTCCGGGCGTATTTAAAGAAACTGGAAGAGAAGAAACCGGTCATCGTGACAGGCGATATGAATGTGGCACACAAAGAGATCGATCTGAAAAATCCTAAGACAAACCGTAAGAATGCCGGATTCACGAACGAGGAACGGCAGAAGTTTACAGAGCTTCTGGACGCGGGATTTATTGATACATTCCGATATTTTTATCCGGATCAGGAAGGGATCTATTCGTGGTGGTCATACCGTTTCAGCGCCCGCGCCAAGAACGCGGGGTGGCGCATTGATTATTTTTGTGTGTCAGAGAGCCTGAAGGACAAGCTGGCAGACGCGAAGATACTGACGGATATTACGGGATCGGATCACTGTCCGGTAGAGCTGGACTTAAAATAACAGCAGGAACGGGACGGCGCGTATAGAAGAATATGCCGCGGTATGGTTAGTGCAGTGTGGGGACAGAAAGATATACCGCGGTATAGCTGCGCCGTACATGATAATAATAATAAATAGAAGGAGGAGTTTAATATGACAAAGATTGATATTATCTCCGGCTTTCTGGGAGCTGGAAAGACAACACTTATCAAGAAGCTGCTTTCGGAAGCGTTTGCAGGGGAGCAGGTCGTGCTTATTGAAAATGAATTTGGAGAGATCGGCATTGACGGTGGCTTTCTGAAAGAATCAGGAATCGAGATCCGCGAGATGAATTCGGGCTGCATCTGCTGTTCTCTTGTGGGAGACTTTGGAAAGTCTTTGAGAGAAGTGGTGGACACGTATCATCCCGACCGTATTCTTATCGAGCCGTCAGGCGTGGGCAAACTTTCGGATGTTATCAAGGCGGTCCAGGATGTACAGAATGATATCGACGCCAAGCTTAACAGTTTTACAACAGTTGTGGATGTGACGAAATGCAAAATATACCGCAAGAATTTTGGAGAGTTTTTCAGTAACCAGATAGAGTATGCGGGAGCGGTTATCTTAAGCCGTACGGATAAGGCAAAACCAGAGAAGATCGAGGAGAGCGTGGCGCTCTTAAGGGAGTTGAATAGCAGGGCTCCGTTTATTACGACTCCCATCGCGCAGCTTCCGGGTAAGAAGATACTGGAGACGATGGAGGAGAGTAGGTCGCTGGAGGAAGAACTTCTAAGCGAGATCGTGTGCCCGGAGTGCGGACACCATCACGAGGATGGCGGGTGCTGCGGTCACGATCAAGAGCATCATCATGAGAGACATCGCCACAATGGTGAGCGCTGTCATCAAGGGGAGCATCATCACGATCACGAGCGCTGCCATCAAGGGGAGCATCATCACGATCACGAGCGCTGCCATCAAGGGGAGCATCATCACCATGACGAGCACTGTCACCATGGACACCATCATCACGGTCATGAGGGACATCACCATGCAGATGAAGTGTTCACGAGCTGGGGGTGCGAGACGATCCATACTTATACGAAAGAACAGATCGGTATGATCTTGAAAAATCTGGAGGAGGACAACTCTTATGGGAATGTTCTCCGGGCGAAAGGCATGGTCGCGGGGGAGAACGGCGAGTGGATCTACTTTGATATGGTTCCGGGCGAACATGAGGTCCGGACGGGAGCACCGGAGTATACTGGGCGCATCTGCGTCATCGGGGCAGAGATTGATGAAGAGAAGCTGGAAGGGCTCTTCGGAATTGCCTAGAAGGAGTGTAATATGAGTGAACGAAGTGTGATGGTCTATCTGATGACCGGCTTTCTGGACAGTGGAAAGACACAGTTTTTGAAATTCACGCTGGAGCAGGATTATTTTCAGATCGACGGCAAGACCCTTCTTCTTCTCTGTGAGGAGGGAGAGGAAGAGTACGATCCGATGGAAATGCTAAAATACGGCGTCGTCATTGAGAGAATAGAGGATCAGGAGGAACTGACGGCAGAACGGCTTGAGGAACTAAACAGCAAGCATGAACCAGAACGTGTCGTTGTGGAGTATAACGGCATGTGGAAAGTCAGCGATTTTGAGGCACTGAAGCTCCCGGAAGGCTGGCAGATTGAACAGAAGCTGACAACGGTGGACGCCAGTACATTTCAGATGTATCTGGCGAACTTAAAGCCGCTTTTTGTGGAAATGGTACGAGGAGCTGAATTAGTACTGTTTAATCGCTGCGAGGACATCGCGCCGCTGGCGGGATACCGCCGAAGCGTGAAAGTGGTCAGTCCGCAGGCGGAGGTTATTTTTGAAGATGAAGAAGGTGAAGTGGAGAATATTTTTGAGGATGATGTGCCCTATGATCTAAAAGCGCCTGTTATCAGGATCGAGAAGGAAGATTATGGTATCTGGTATGTGGACATGATGGAGAATCCAGACCGTTATAAGGGAAAGACTGTGGAGTTTACAGCAAAGGTAGTGAAGCCCCGGTCGTTTCCGTCAAAAGTATTCCTTCCGGGACGCATGGCAATGACATGCTGCGCGGATGACACTACATTTCTCGGATATGTGTGCAAGAGCCCCTATGCGCCTAAACTGAAACCGGGAGACTGGGTGAAGGTGCGCGCGAAGGTGGGATTCGCCAATCTGTCCGTGTATCGCGGGGAAGGCCCGCTTCTGGAAGCGGAATATGTAGAGATGGCAGAACCTATAGAAGAACTGGTCTATTTTAATTAGGAGATATGAAGGGGACACGGCACCGTGCTGTAACAGTCAGGCCCAGCAGAGAATATATAAGGAGTATGCAGATAAGGAGACAGGCAAATATGGGAAAAAAATATGATGTGATTGCGCTCGGCGAGCTTTTGATCGATTTTACTATGAACGGGAAGAGTGAACAGGGCAACAATATGTTCGAGGCATGCCCGGGAGGAGCGCCCTGTAATGTACTTGCCCTACTCAGCAAAATGGGGAGAAAGACAGCTTTTGTTGGAAAGGTGGGGAAAGACCAGTTTGGTACGCTTCTCAGGGAGACAATAAGAGAAGCAGGCATCGATGAGTCTCATCTGGTTGAAGATGAGGAGGTCAATACAACATTGGCATTCGTGCATACTTTTCCGGACGGAGACAGAGAGTTTTCTTTTTACCGCAATCCGGGGGCAGATATGATGCTAAATGTGGATGAAGTGGATGCAGACTTTATAAAAAATACAAAGATTTTTCACTTCGGCACGCTCTCTATGACCCATGATGCAGTGCGGATGGCGACGAAGAAGGCTGTGGATTCGGCAAGGGACGGGGGATGTCTGATTTCTTTTGACCCGAATCTAAGGGCTCCTCTTTGGAGTTCTCTAGATCTTGCCAAGGAGCAGATGGAATACGGATTCAGTGTCTGCGATATCCTGAAAATCTCGGACAATGAGATTCAGTTTGTCTCAGGAAAAGAGGACTATGATAAAGGAATCGCGTATCTTCAGGGAAAATATCATATTCCGCTGATTCTTCTGACCATGGGGAAAGACGGAAGCCGTGCATACTACAAGGAGATGCGTGTGGAGAGACCGGGATTTTCCGTACATACAGTCGAGACGACAGGAGCGGGAGATACATTCGGCGGAAGCGTCCTTACTTATCTTCTGGAGCATAACTTCTATGAGCTGACAGAAGAGCAGCTTGGTGAGATGCTTACATTTGCCAATGCGGCGGCAGCCATTGTGACCACAAAGAAAGGCGCAATACGGGCGATGCCAAAGCGAGAGGAAGTGCTGGCACTCATGGAGGGACAGATGTGATGGGAAATATATTTACAGTTCCATCCCTTTGATTACTTCTGTTTTATGATACGGTTCTGATTCCTCCATTCTCTGGGGGAGTTTCCATAGACATTTTTAAATGCCCGTGAAAAATGCAGTTGATTGGGATAGCCCACGGCATTTCCGATATCTCTGATGGATAGCTGTGTGAGCTTTAGAAGTTCTGCTGCTTTTGCCATACGGTAGTTAAGTACAAATTCCTGTGGTGATCGTCCTACGGTCTCCCGGAAGATTCGTCCGAAATATGTCCGGTTCAGACCACAGAATTCTGCGATCCCTTCCACAGATATATCATTTTGGAAGTTCTGCTCAATATAGTTGAGCGCCTCTTTGATATAGAAATCTCGTACTTTCCCGCTAGCTGACAGACGCATGGATGCGGCTGAGCGGGAAAGATAGTCGATGAAGAGGTAAAGATGTCCGATAAGGTGGAAGGGGGATTCCCCACTGTGTTCTGTCATATAGAGCATCTCATCTTTCATAAGTTCCCGAAGTTCTTTAGATGAAGCATGGTAGACTGGGGTGTCGGGAGAAAGTCCGGCAACCTCTATGATCTCTTTCGCTCTCAATCCGTCGAACTCAATCCACACATATTCCCAAGGCAGATTTTGATCTGCGATATAAGTGTTAATCTGCCGAGGGAAAATCATGAAGCCCTGACCGCTGTGAATCTGATATTTGTGCGTTCGCCCTTGGGAATCATTTGCCATTAACAGGCCGGTTCCAGATAGAACATAGTGAAAAAGATAATGGTTCCTTGATGCAGGACCGAAAGAGTGTGCGGGCGAGCATGTCTCTCTACCGAACTGATACAGTCCGAGATCTACAAAGTTTTCATTTGGAAATACGGAAAATAAAAGATCGCTCATATCCAGACCATCCTTTGTTGTACTATTGTAATTATACCTCGAAATATACCAAAATGCGACCAGACATAAAATAAATATCTGATAAGTCTCATTTTGGTATAAATATAGAAAAATTAGGATATTTTTGGATGCATTTTGGCATGTTATAATTCTTTCACAAGATAATATAAAAGGAAGGAGCTGGAACTTATTATGAAAAAGAAACATGCAGTCAGCGCCGTCCTCGTGGTCTCCATGCTTGCTGCAGTCATTCTTCCAGGATGCGGTTCGGATGAGAATGATGGAAAGACAGAGATTGAGATCCTGCAGTACAAGCCGGAAGCTGCGACGTACTTTGATCAGGTGGAGGATGAGTTTAATGCATCGCACGATGATATCCATCTGACTATCAGTTCGCCTAACGACGCCAGTACGATTATGAGGACACGTTTTGTCAGAGAGGACTACCCTGACATTATTGGTATAGGGGGAGATATCAACTACTCCTATTATGTTGATGCAGATATTCTTGCGGATGTGTCCGATTATCCCGGAATAACTAATGTAAAACAGGCTTATATTGACATTCTGGAGGGGCTTGAAATCACGCCTAAGGACGGTACATACGGTGTTCCTTATGTGGCGAATGCAGCGGGTATTCTTTACAATAAAGATATGTTTGAAGAACACGGATGGGAGATTCCTGAAACATGGGGAGAGTTGATTGATCTGTGTGAAGAGATTCAAGCGGAGGGAATCCTGCCGTTTTATTTTGGATTCCGTGATACATGGACCTGCCTTGCCCCGTGGAATTCTCTGGCAGTTGATTTGGCTCCGGCTGATACATGCAAGCAGGTGAATGCAGGCGAGACTACATTCAGCGAAGAGTATAAAGAGACTGCAGAGAAATGTATGGAGCTGGTGAGTTATGGGCCAGACGATCCGTTCGCTTACGGATACAATGATGCATGTACCGCATTTGCAAACGGTGAATCAGCGATGTATCCGATCGGAAGCTATGCGGTGCCTCAGATCTTGTCGGTCAATCCGAAGATGAATATTGATTCTTTCGTGACGCCGGGAAATGACGACGCCTCTAAAAATACTCTGAACTCAGGTGTGGACCTGATGTTTGCCGTGACGGCGGATTGCGAAAACAAGGAAGCTGCGTATGAGGTGCTTGATTTTTTGATGGCTGATGAGAATATTCAGGCATATATCGATGCTCAGAATGCTGTTCCATGCAAAGAGGGAGATTTTAAGCTTGCGCCGATGCTTGATGGTATGAAGCCGTTTATCGAGTCTGGAAATATGACAGATTATCAGGATCACTACTATCCGTCAGAGATGGCAGTGGATGCCCAGATTCAGACATTCCTCATCAATCAGGATGTGGATGCGTTCCTTACAAAGTTCGACAAGGACTGGCAGAGATATAACAGGGATATCATTCGTGCGGTCCAAGAATACAACGAAGAGAACGGAACTGGCAAGTAGAGAAAGGAGCGGGATAGATTATGAAAAAAATAAATGACAGCAAGCGGACATATATGCTGATTACAATACCGATCCTTGCGCTGTTTGTCTGCTTTAACACGATACCGCTGATTCGCGGTGTGATTTATAGTTTTACCAATTTCAAAGGTTTTGGCACATATGATTTTGTGGGCTTGCGCAATTACATGGATCTTTTTACTGACCCCAGAATCGGAGGCTCCTACTTGTTTACGATCAAACTGGCAGTTGTGGCGACAATTCTGACAAATGTGATCAGTCTGATCCTTGCGCTGGGGCTAAACAGCAAGATCAAGGGCAAGACATTTCTCAGGGCGGCATACTTCGTGCCAAATGTGCTTGGAGCGCTGGTTGTGGGATACATTTTTCAGTACTTCTTTACATATATTCTCCCGGGACTTGGCGACGTGCTCGGTATCGAGGTGCTGAGCGGGAGTATGCTATCCAACAGCAATACAGCTTGGATTGCCATTGTGATCGTGTGCGCATGGCAGTCCATTGCGATGAACACGATTATTTATATCTCTGGACTTCAGACGGTGCCGGAGGACGTGTATGAAGCAGGTGATCTGGATGGGGCCACAGGCTGGAAGAAATTCCGATATCTGACGTTCCCTCTGATTATTCCGTTCTTTACAATCAATATGGTTTTGTGTGTGAAGAATTTCCTTATGGTATTTGATCAGATTATGGCTATGACAAAGGGAGGTCCGGAACAAAGCACAGAATCCATTTCTTACCTGATCTACAAAAACGGTCTGTCAGGAGGAAGCTTTGGATACCAGAGCGCTAACGCGGTTGTATTCTTCATCGTAATCGTAGCAATATCTGTTATACAGATGACGATATCGGGAAGGAAGGAGGAGCAGTTATAATGTATGAAAAAATGAAAGCAAAAGTAAACTGGCCTGTTACGATCCTTCTATTTGCTGGCTTGCTCACAGTAGTATTTCCGCTGTATATGACGATTGTCATCGCATTCAAACAACCCACCGAGATGACGAACAGTATCTCTGGTATTCTGTCCTTGCCTGAAACATGGAGTTTGAGTAATTTCGTGCAGGCGATGGAACTTACGGATTTCTGGCGTTCGCTGGGAAATAGCTTGCTGGTAACGGTAACCACGGTAGTGCTATGCATCGTGCTTCACTCGATGATGGGATATGCGGTCGGAAGGAACAAAGCCCGCAGTAAAGTTTACAATCTGATTTATTTGTTTATCGTAAGCGGTATGTTCGTTCCATTTGCCATTTTGATGATGCCTCTAGCAAAGCAGACAGCGGAAATGCACCTTGATAATTGGGTTGGAGTTATCCTTCTTTATGTGGTATTCTATATGCCGATGAATTTACTTTTATATACAGGATATCTTGTGAATATTCCGGTTGCGCTTGAAGAAGCTGCAAGAGTAGATGGGGCGAGTACATGGCGTACATTCTGGAGGATTATCTTTCCGATTATGAAGCCAATGCACGCTACGGTAGCAGTTATCACTGCGCTGGCAGTATGGAATGATGTCATGACGCCTTTAATTATTATGTCAGGAAAAGGTTCTAATACGCTGCCGCTGGCACAGTTGACATTCCAGACTCAGTTTGGGACTAACTACAACTTGGCGTTTGCATCTTATCTGCTTGCACTCATTCCCATCGTTATTTTCTATGTGATCTGTCAGAAACAGATCATCAACGGCGTGGTGAACGGCGCGGTAAAATAATTTCTGGGAATATGGAGTACCGGCAAGGGCCAGCACTATATCCAGTGTAGGGAAACCGAGGACTTCCGGGATGTTTTCCTGCACTGGCCTGCTGTATACAGAGTGAAAATCAGGAGGAAAAAGATGGGCATATTATATGACAAACAGAAAAAGACAATCACACTACACACAAAAAATACGACCTATCAGATGCAGATTGACAGGTATGGGTTTCTGCTCCATTTGTACTATGGGAAGAGAGCAGAAGGATGTATGGACTATCTTTTGACATTTTATGACAGAGGTTTTTCGGGTAACCCTTACGATGCAGGAAACGATAAGACATACTCCATGGATTCCCTGCCACAGGAATTTCCATCTCTGGGGACGGGAGACTATAGGAATCCTGCATGTATCATTAAAAATGCAGACCTTACATACTGCAGTGATTTCCGATATGTAAGCCACAGTATCAAGGATGGGAAATACGCTCTTCAAGGTCTGCCGGCAGTTTATGCCGCTGATGAAGAAGCACAGACTTTGGAGGTGGTTCTTGCAGATTCGGGATCAGGAGTGAAGGCGGTGCTTCTATATGGTGTGCTTCCGAAGTATGATATCATTACAAGAAGCGTGAAGCTTATAAATGGAAATAGCGGTAGAATCACAGTCAAAAAGCTTGCCCCGGCATGTCTAGACATGGTAGGCGGAGAATATGATTTTATTACGTTTTACGGGCGCCATGCCATGGAGAGAAACTATCAGAGAATGCCGGTGGGACACGGGGTGTCGAAGATCGGAAGCTTGAGGGGATCTTCCAGTCATCAGTATAATCCGGCTGTTATATTGGCGGATCATGAGACTACGGAGGATACGGGGAGTTGCTATGCGATGGCGTTTGTGTATAGCGGCGGTTTCCAGAGCGAGGCGGGGAGAGACCAGTACTATCAGACGAGATTGATGATGGGGTTGAGCGAAGAACAGTTTGCTTATCCGTTACAGCAGGGGGAAGAGTTTCAGTCTCCGGAAGTTATTATGAGCTATTCTTCTGAAGGTCTCTCAAAGCTTTCCCAGAATCTTCACCGCTGTATGCGCACGCATCTGTGCAGGGGAAAATACAAAGAGGCGGTACGTCCGATCCTGCTTAACAGCTGGGAAGCGTCATATTTTGATTTCACGGGAGAATCCCTTCTAAAACTTGCCGGACAAGCGGTAGAACTAGGCATTGATATGTTTGTCATGGATGACGGCTGGTTTGGAGAGAGAGACAGTGAGTTCCGGGGGTTGGGTGACTGGAAAGTCAACGAGAAAAAACTCGGATGCACACTGGGTGAACTGATTGGTAAGATCAACGATATGGGGATGAAGTTTGGGATTTGGATTGAGCCAGAGATGGTCAACGAAGACAGCGATCTTTACAGGGAACACCCAGATTGGGCGTTTGTGATACCGGGACGGCGTCCAAACCGATCCAGACACCAGCTTGTCCTTGACTTTTCCAGAAAAGAAGTCGTTGATCACATATTTGACAGTATATGCAGTGTTCTAGATCAGGGAAATGTAGAATATGTGAAATGGGATATGAACCGGAGTATTGCCGATGTATATTCTGCCACGGCGGACAGCCAAGGCAGGGTACTCCACGATTATGTGCTGGGCCTGTATGATTTTCTTGAAAGGCTTGTGAACAGATATCCAGATATCTTGATCGAGGGATGCAGTGGGGGCGGCGGTCGCTTTGATGCGGGAATGCTTTATTATACCCCGCAGATCTGGTGTAGCGACAATACAGACGCAATTGACAGACTGGAAATCCAGTACGGAACATCCTTTATCTATCCCGTATCCTCAGTGGGAGCGCATGTGTCGGCGTCTCCGAACCACCAGACTGGAAGAATCACTCCCCTTAAGACCAGAGGTGTGGTGGCGATGGCAGGAACATTCGGGTACGAGCTGGATCTGAATGAATTAAGCTCGGCAGAAAAAGATGAGATACGGGAACAGATTACACAGTACAGGAAATTTGCGAAACTGATTCAGCAAGGTCTGTATTACAGGCTTACGAATCCACAGACGGCAAATGAAGGCGCGTGGGAGTTTGTTTCCGAGGATCGAAGAGAAGCCCTTGTTCAGGCGGTCAGCATTAAAAAGCATGCCAATATGACCGTGGACTATATCAAGGTCAGAGGACTGGAAGAAAATACGATATACAGGGAGACGGAGAGTGGAAAGCTGTATAACAGCACGGTGCTTATGGAATCCGGGTTTCCGATGCCGATTATGGACGGGGAGTATCAGGCATACCAGTGGCATTTTGTGAGGGAAGATTAAAGTCCTGCGAGGCTGGGAAGGAGAGAAAGAAGAGATGCCGAAAAAGACTGGGAGAAACGGATCTGCGGCAAAAACAGCACTGGCTCAAAGTAAAATTATAAGGGATGAGGATGAACGTGTCTTCAGAGAAAGGCTTGCGCGTTATTACGATGAACTCCGCTGGCTGTACATGGAACTGTATGACAATAATGATATGTTCGCGGAACTGTGCAGTCAGATGAAGGTATATTACAATCAGAGAAACCGGAAGTTAAAGGCACTGGATCAGAAACGTGAAATTAGTGGGAAGTGGTACCGCAAAAGAGATATGACGGGAATGATGATGTATATAGACAATTTTGCGGGAAATATCAAAGGCGTGCAGGAAAAGCTCCCTTATCTGGAGCAATGCCATGTGAATTATATTCATCTTATGCCTTTCCTTGATTCCCCTAAAGGGAGGTCAGACGGAGGATACGCGGTGGCGGATTTCCGTAAGGTGAAGCCGGAGTTGGGGACGATGGATGATCTGGCTGAATTGGCGGAGAAATGCCACGAGAAAGGCATTAGTGTGTGTATGGACTTTGTCATGAATCACACATCGGAGGACCATGAATGGGCGGTGAAAGCGCGAGAGGGAGACGGAGAGTACATGAGTCGTTATTTTTTCTATTCGGATCCGTCTATTCCACAGGAGTATGAAAAAACAGTTCCGCAGGTATTTCCCACCACAGCACCGGGGAATTTTACATATCTGCCCAAACAAGGTCATTATGTTATGACAACATTTTACCCGTATCAGTGGGATCTGAATTACCGCAATCCAAGGGTATTCAACGAAATGATGTACAATTTTCTCTATCTGGCAAATCAGGGAATGGATATCATCCGTATCGATGCCGTGCCTTACATATGGAAAGAGCTGGGCACGGACTGCCGGAATCTTCCGAAAGTGCACACTATCGTCAGAATGATGCGAATGATTGGAGAGATTGTGTGTCCGGGAATTGTCCTTCTTGGGGAAGTGGTTATGGAACCTGAGAAGGTTGCACCTTATTTCGGCACAGTGGAAAAACCAGAATGTCACATGCTTTATAATGTGACTACTATGGCAACTACATGGAATACAGTGGCCACAAGGGATATCCGCCTTCTGAGAAAACAGATGGATATTGTGTGCTCCCTTCCCAAAGAATATACTTTTCTCAATTACCTGAGATGTCATGATGATATTGGGTGGGGCATTGACTACGCGGAGCTGAAGCGCTGGGAGATGGAGGAAGTTCCCCATAAAAAATATTTGAATGATTACTTTCAGGGCAAGACAGAAGGAAGTGTAAGCAGAGGCGAACTGTATAATGAGGATCCTATTACAGGGGACGCAAGATTCTGTGCTACGACTGCGTCAATGTGCGGGATCGAGAGTGCCGGATTTGAGCAGGATGATGTGAAGATGAGCCGTGCGATAACGAAAGATATTATGCTCCATGCATATATGTTCACTCAGTCCGGCATCCCGATGTTGTACAGTGGAGACGAGATCGGGCAGATAAATGACTATACTTATAGAGACAATTCTGAGAAAGCGCTGGATTCCCGTTACATCCATAGAGGGAAGTTTTGCTGGGAACTGGCAGGGAGAATTAGGGAAAAGGGCAGTGTCCAGAATAGGATTTTCAGCGCGCTTTTCAAATTGGAAGCGATCCGCAAGGAAGAGCCTGTGTTTGATGCGGATGCCGAGGTATACACGAAGGATTACAGCGATTTGTCTATCCTATGGATTGTGAGAAAGGCGGGGCCGGAAGAACTTCATGCGGTTTTTAACTTCAGTGACGAGTGCAAGACCATCTGGATGCCCGAAACCACAGAGTACGCCGATCTTCTGACGGGGGAAAAGAGAATGTTAGAAAAGGTGAATCTTCCATCGTGGGATTTCCTGTGGATGAAAAAGGAAATCAGAATTTGACAATTCGGACAGAAGCGAATATAATGAGCAAAGAAACAAGGGCGTTTCCTATTAAGGGGGAGGACGCCCTTTTGTCATTCCAGTTTCATCATGTGCCGGACGCATGGGGAATACGAGAGGAGGCTTTTTAAATGCACGATTATACGAGAGAGGATATCCTGCGGCTTGTGGAAGAGGAAGATGTGGCATTCATCCGCCTGCAGTTTACGGATATTTTCGGAAACATGAAAAATATGGCGGTGACGGTCAGCCAGCTTGAGAAAGCGTTAGACAACAGGTGCATGTTCGACGCATCGTCCATCGAGGGCGTATCGGGGGAATTGGATACGGATATGTATCTCTACCCGGATTTGCGTACGTTTGAGATATTTCCGTGGAGACCTCAGCAAGGTAAAGTTGCGAGGCTGATTTGCGATGTGTACAAAAAGGACGGGACGCCCTACGAGGGTGATCCCCGGTATGTCCTCAAAAGAGCAGCCGCCCGGGCGGCTGAGATGGGATATACGCTCAATGCGGGCCCAGAATGCGAGTTCTTTCTTTTCCATACAGATGAGGATGGGTTGCCGACCACACTCACCCATGAGCAGGGCGGATATTTTGACGTGGGTCCCATGGATTTTGGTGAGAATGCAAGAAGGGATATGGTGCTTACTCTGGAGGAAATGGGATTTGAAATCTTATCCTCTCACCATGAGATCGCGCCCGCTCAGCATGAGATCGACTTCCGTTATGACGAGGCACTGGTGACGGCGGACAATCTGATGACTTTTAAACTGGTCGTCAAGACGATCGCGAAACGGCACGGTCTCCATGCGACTTTTATGCCAAAGCCGAGGATTGAGACATATGGTTCTGGTATGCACGTGAATTTATCGCTGGAGAGGAACGGTGTCAATGTATTTCAGGATAAAGAGGATGTAAATGGGCTGAGCAGGGAAGGATATTATTTTATCGGAGGCCTGATGAGGCACATGAAGGCGACAACCTGTATCACAAATCCGACGGTGAACTCTTATAAACGCTTTGTGCCCGGATATGAGGCGCCGGTGTACATGGGGTGGTCCTCAAAGACAAGAGGACCGCTGATCCGTGTGCCTTCCGGGAAAGGGGAGAACACACGTATTGAATTGCGCAGCCCGGATGCGGCGGCAAATCCGTATCTTGCGCTTGCTGTGCTTTTAGAAGCCGGACTGGATGGTATCAGGAAACAAATTATGCCTCCGGCGTGCATTGATGAGGACATCCAGAAAATGAGCTGTGAGCGGAGAAAAGAATTTGGGATAGAAGAACTTCCCCGATCGTTGAAAGAGGCGGTAGAAGAGCTTGAGAAGGATCAGTTCGTGCAGGATATTCTAGGCAGGGAGCTGGCAGAGAAACTTATGTCTGCCCAGCGCAAGGAGTACCATGACTATTGCATGCAGGTGACAGACTGGGAGATCAGAAAATATCTGTACCGCTTATAAGAAGGGAAAAGTAGCGAAAGGCAGCGGGAGGTGACACGGATTTGAGCAATGTCATTGTCGCATTTTCCAAAAGAGAGGATGCGGTGAATATACGGAATATTCTGACAAGATCCGGGGTCGGAGTCTCTGCTGTCTGCCTGACAGGGGCGAAAGTATTACAGCATGCGGAACTGTGGAGTGAAGGTGTGGTTGTCTGCGGCGCAAGGTTTTCGGATATGCAGTATATGCAGCTTTGGGAGCTCCTGCCAGATGGGTACGAAATTCTTCTTCTGGCCCCTTCGGGAAAATGGATTGGAGAACTGCCCGAAGGTGTCGTGGGGCTGCCCCTGCCTCTCAAAGTGCAGGATTTGACAGATACTTTGAGGATGATGTGCCGTGCGCAGGAGGACATAAGGAAAAAAAGGAAGAGTGCCGTGCACAGAAGAAGCGGCATCGAACGCCGTGAGATTGAGAGGGCGAAAGGACTTCTCATGGAACGAAACGGGATGTCCGAGGAGGAGGCGCATCGGTATCTGCAGAAGACCAGTATGGAAAGCGGTACCAATATGACAGAGACAGCCCAGATGGTACTGCGTATGATGGATGTTTAAAGCTCGTGATGTTGACAGAGCTGCTCACATGGAGTATAAATGAATAATGAATACGGCAAGACGCAGATTTCTATGCGGAGCGTCACTGTCAAAAGCACTGGTGTAAAATGAGTGGGAAAGGGTAGATACCGTATGAAATTTACAAAGATGCAGGGACTTGGAAACGACTATGTGTATGTGAATTGTCTTCAGGAAAAAATAGACAATCCGTCAGAGCTGGCAAGGAAAATCAGCAATAGGCATTTCGGAGTGGGATCGGACGGGCTTATTATGATCAACCCGTCTGATAAGGCGGATTTTGAGATGGAGATGTACAATGCGGATGGATCGCGCGGTGAGATGTGTGGGAATGGGATACGCTGTGTGGCAAAGTATGTTTATGATTACGGTCTGACAGACAAAACAAGCATTTCTGTGGAGACGTTAGGCGGAATCAAATATCTTGACCTGACAGTAGAAGGCGGCAGAGTGAAGCTGGTGAAGGTGGATATGGGAAAACCGGAGCTGGAGCCTGAAAAGGTGCCGGTAAAAGCGGACGGAGACGAGGTCGTGGATGCTCCTATCGAAGTGGACGGCACCGAATACCGAATGACCTGTGTGTCCATGGGCAATCCTCATGCGGTTGTGTTCGTGGACTGTGACGTGAAAGAGTTCCCTTTGGAGAAAATCGGACCGAAATTTGAGAGGCATGAAAGGTTCCCAAGGAGGGTTAATACAGAGTTCGTGCGTGTCATTGACCGCCATACGGCAGAGATGCGAGTGTGGGAGCGCGGTTCTGGAGAGACGCTGGCATGTGGGACAGGGGCCTGCGCCGTGGCTGTGGCCTGTGTGCTAAATGGTCTTACAGAAGATGAGGTGACTGTGAAGCTTCTTGGAGGAGACCTCCACATCAAGTGGGACCGCAGGAAAGATACAGTGTACATGACAGGACCGGCGGAGGCTGTGTTTGACGGTGAGTGGAAGGAATAAAGAGATTAGGAGATAATAAAAATCTGCTGCTTGGAAAAGACCTTCCAATTGGGCAGTGATTCCGGTGCTCATGGGTCACGCTCACAAGCGGCAGGCGTAAGAGTCAGCGAGAGAGCATAAAAACAAGGTGTTGAGAATTTTCCTCAGCACCTTGTTCATTATCTCCTTTATTCTGGTTTGCTTCTGCGGTGTTTCTGCAGAAGAGGGATGCCTCCGAAGCCTGTAGCACTTACGCCCATTAGTGCAATCCAAAACGAAAAGTTGCTGCTGTCACCGGTTTTTGGGCTGTCCGCCGTACTCGTCGCCGGTTTATCCGGTGTATCTGGCATTCCAGTTGGCGGTATTGCTACCGCGGCCTTTGCCCAACCGTATACAGTACATTTTTCATGATGAGAAAAGAGGGGGACTCCTTGCCGCCTATCTTGAATAATTGTTTTTTCAGTAAAGAATGTTACAATATTATTCCATTAGCCCGCTAGGACATAAATATTGTATAGTAGGCCTTAGACGCGCAACACTAAATTTAAGAATCCGATGTGCGCCGGATAATCCCAACCAAAGCCAACCGGCTTTTTCTCTCTGCAAAAATGAAAAACCCCCGTAAAAACGGGGGCAAATCGGAGTGACAGGATTCGAACCTGCGGCCTCTACGTCCCGAACGTAGCGCTCTACCAAGCTGAGCCACACTCCGATAAAATAGGGAATCTGCTTTAAGCAAATTCCCAGCTACGGAAAAGGGACTTGAACCCCTACTAACAGAGTCAGAGTCTGCTGTGCTGCCAATTACACCATTCCGCATCA